>JABLTR010057216.1_pt1 | contig 64557 bp, 52 predicted proteins | sample 7160071 | NCBI WGS metagenome assembly JABLTR01 (sample SAMN14651230, study PRJNA627086) | human gut metagenome | isolation source: feces | host: Homo sapiens | reverse complement strand
ATGGCCGACTCCGGCGCCCGTGGCTCCATGGCCCAGATCCGTCAGCTGGCCGGCATGCGCGGCCTGATGGCCGACACCTCCGGCCGCACCATCGAAATCCCCATCAAGTCCAACTTCCGTGAGGGCCTGTCCGTGCTGGAGTACTTCATCTCCTCCCGAGGCGCCCGGAAGGGCATGGCCGATACCGCTCTGCGTACCGCCGACTCGGGTTACCTGACCCGCCGTCTGGTGGACGTGTCCCAGGAGGTCATCATCCGGGAGGACGACTGCGGTACCGACGACGGCATCGAGGTCAGCGAGATCGAGGAGCACGGCCAGGTCATCGAGACCTTCGCCGAGCGTGTCCACGGCCGCTATCCCACTGCCGACATCAAGGACCCCCAGACCGGCGAGGTCCTGTTCACCAAGGACACCATGCTCCGCAAAGACGACGCGGAGACCCTGGAGAAGCACGGCATCCACGCGGTGAAGATCCGCTCCGTGCTCACCTGCCGGGCCCGCAGCGGCGTGTGCGCCAAGTGCTACGGCATCAACCTGGCTATCGGCGAGCCCGTGGGCGCCGGTGAGGCGGTGGGCATCATCGCCGCCCAGTCCATCGGCGAGCCGGGCACCCAGCTGACCATGCGTACCTTCCACACCGGCGGCGTGGCCGGCGGCGACATCACCCAGGGTCTGCCCCGAGTGGAGGAGCTGTTTGAGGCCCGCAAGCCCAAGAAGATGGCCCAGCTGGCCGAGATCGGCGGCCGGGTGTCCATCGAGGAGACCAAGCGCAACGTCATGTGCAACGTGACCATCACCGCCGACGACGGCGAGGTGGTGACCTACGCCCTGCCCTATGCCTCCGGCATCCGGGTGAAGGAGGGCGACGTGGTGGTCAAGGGCGAGCAGCTCACCGAGGGCGCCCTGTCCCCCCACGAGGTCTTACGCATCCGCGGGCTGTCTGAGTGCCACAACTACCTCATCCGCGAGGTGCAGAAGGTGTACCGCCAGCAGGGCGTTGACACCAACGACAAGCACATCGAGGTCATCATCCGTCAGATGATGCGCAAGGTCCGGGTGGAGGACGCCGGCGACTCCGAGCTGCTGTCCGGCTCCACCATCGACCTTATCGAGTTCCTGGACGCCGAGGCGGAGATCCAGAAGCGGATCGACGCGGGCGAGAAAAACGCCGAGGGTGAGGAGCTGCGCAAGCCCACCTGCACCCGCCTGCTCATGGGTATCACCAAGGCCTCTCTGGCCACTGATTCCTGGATGTCCGCGGCCTCCTTCCAGGAGACCACCAAGGTGCTCACCGAGGCGGCCATCCGCGGCAAGGTGGACCACCTGCGCGGCCTGAAGGAGAACGTCATCATCGGTAAGCTGATCCCCGCCGGTTCCGGCCTGGCTCAGTACCGGAAGTTCGATACCATCGACGACGAGGGCAACCTGGCCGGCAAGAAGTCCGGCTCCATCGTGGCCGACGCCCTGGAGGCGCCCGCCGAGGACGAGGAGGAGAGCCTGGGCTTGGACCTGCTCCTGGACGACGGGGAGGACGGCGAGGACTCCCTCTTTGAGGAGGGGGCCATCACCCTGGACAGCGACCAGCCCCAGGAGGAGCACCAGGACCCGGTCTTGTAATTCCCCTGCTTGAGATTGGAAAAGCGGCCCGCGGAATATTTCGCGGGCCGCTTTGTGCTGCTGCGTTCCCGGCCCGTTCCGGGCTGGGAAAAATACGCTGTTTTTCTTTCGATCAGCCAGCGTTTGAACTGGGAAACAAAGGATAGGATGCCGCCGGGAGATAATTCCTCCCGGCGGCGCTGTTCTGCCTGTGAAGGGGATTGGTTGGACTGTGGAGCCATTTATTTATTCCTTAGGGGTGGCAACAATGATTCGGATGTGGCCGCCGGCAGAGTGGTCCAGGTCGTCATACCAGCCTGTGAGATCATAGTCCTGTGCGTTAATTTCAGACAGGTCTGTCAGGTAATAGGAGCGGCGGCTGTCGTCGTCCCGAAGCAGAACCTGAACCTGCTCCGAGATAGTGTACTTCCTGCCGTCTCCCACGGCGGTGAGTCCGCTGAGGCTGTCCAGAGTCACCGAGTCCAGCTGCTTCATAGAGTCCACCTGGCCGTCCTCGTCATACCCCAAGGCCGCGCCGCCCGTCTTGATGCTGTACTTCCGGTCGCTGTTGAGGGTCTGGGTCTCGCCGTCCTGAATGTACGTGTACGTCACGGAGATGTTTTGGATGGAGCCGCTGCCGCTGGTGGAGTTGTCCTCGACCCCGCTGAGATAGACGTACTCCGCCGTGTCCCCTGTGACATTGCTGAGAATCAGACAGTCAATCTCCCCCTGGCTGTTCAGGGTGTAGTAGACCACGTCGCTGCTCTTCAAGGTGTAGCCAGCCAGACGGGAGGGGTAGATGCGGGCGTAGCCGCCCTCGTCGTCGGTGTCCAGGATCTCCACATCGGAGGCGAAGTCGTAGTCGGCGAAGGAGGTTCCGTCACTGCTGACCTTGCCGGAGAGGGATTTGGACTGCATGGATTTGATGGTGGTGCCCGAGCTGTCCAGGGTGACGGACACCAGGCGTCCCACGGAGTAGGGGCCGCCGCTGGTGTAGAAGGTGCGGACGGTGCCGTCGGAACAGACCACCTGGGTGGTTGTCTGGATGGAGGAGGTGTCCGACGAGCTGGTGGAGGAGCTGGAGGAGCCCTTCTTGCTGGAGAGAACCACGCCGTAGTAGATGGATTGTGCGCTTTCGATGGAGACCACATCCACCACCTCGCCGTTCATGCCCAGCAGGAGGGTGACCACATCGCCGGCGGAGAACTCGCCCTGGCTGGAGCACTTGTAAATGGCGTTGGAGGTGCCCAGCGTGTACTCCGTACCCGCCACAGTGACCGAGGTGGGGGCGGCGGAGCTGGGGGAGACGGCGGTGAGGGTTCCGCTGACCTTGTCGCTGTACACCCAGACGGTGCGCAGGTTTTCATTGTAGTAGTACACGTCGTACTCCTGGACCGCCGACAGGCTGGAGAGCGCGCCGTTGCGGTAGATGGTGGCCCCGGAGGTGGAGAAGGGCAGGGACAGGCTCTTGTCGGCGCTGGCCACGTAGGGGCCCTTGGTGTCAGCGGTCACCAGAGTGGAGTAGTCCACCTCGCCGTTGTGACGGTATAGCCCAGGGTGGTGCCGTATACCGTGCCGCTGCTGTCGTCGCTGACCAGCAGGTTATAAAAGAGCATGACGCAGTCCTGGCGGGTGAGGGCCTCCCCCTGAACCGCATCCACATCGTCCCGCAGCCCCACGGAGGAGGCCTTGGACAGCTGGGCGGAGGGGTAGGAGCCCGCCAGGGTGGAGGAGTCGTAGCCCAGCATCTTCAGCAGGGCGGTGCAGGCCTCCTTCAGGGTGATCTGGTCGTCCGGCCGGAAGGTGCCGTCCACATAGCCGCTCATCCAGCCCTGCTCCACCGCCAGCTTGATGTACTCGCTGGCCCAGTGGTCGCTCTTGACGTCCTTAAACAGGGAGACGCCGCTGCCCTCCCCGATGCTGTCCTTATAGCTGGAGGCCGCCGTCATCATGGTGACAAACTCTGCCCGGGTCACGGGGGAGGAGAGGTTCAGGTCTCCGGAGCTGTCCCCGGTGATGATCCCCAGGGCCTGGATGGCCTCCACTGCCGTGGAGGACTCACCGCCCCCGCCGGGACCACCCAGGGACAGAGACAGGGCCGCCGCCAGCAGGGCGGAGGTGATCGGTCGTTTCATATACAACACTCCTTATTTGTGGTGATGTCTGGGCCCGGCGCCGCCGGGCCCAGATGGATCAATCGTAGTGCAGCGCGTCGATGGGGTTGAGCTGTGCTGCCTTCTTGGCGGGCAGGTATCCGAAGAAAATCCCGATGCCCACCGAGATGCCGAAGGCCAGGGCCACCGCCGCCAGAGTGGGGGAGATGGTGAGACTCTCCTCCATCAGCCGCTCCACTACCTGGGTAGCCAGAATGGACAGGCCGTCGCCCAGGAGAATGCCGATGATCCCGCCCAGGGCGCTGGTGGCTGCCGCCTCGATAACGAACTGCTGCATGATGTACCGCTCCTTGGCCCCCAGGGACTTTCTTATGCCGATTTCCCGGGTGCGCTCGGTGACGGACACCAGCATGATGTTCATAATGCCGATGCCGCCCACCACCAGGGAGATGGCGGCGATGCCCGCCAGCACGCCCACCAGAAGGTTGATCATGCTGGTCATGGTCTCCAGCATTTCCGACATGCTGGTGACGGTGTAGTAGTCGTCGCTGGCAAAGACGGCGTACAGGGAAGCTTCCAAAGCGGCCACGCTCTCGTCGATGTAGTTCTCGTCCTTCATGGTGATGGTGTACGTGCTGGTTTCGCCGGTGATGCGCTCCGCGGTGGTGTAGGGCAGGTACAGGCAGTCATCGCTGTCCCCCTCCTCCAGCTCCTCGTCCTGCTGGGCCAGCACGCCGACGATCTCCAGGCTCTGTCCCCCCACCCGGAGGGTCTGCCCCACGGCGTTTCCGCCGAAGTAGGCCTGGTTCAGATAGGCCCCGATGACGCACACCTTGGCCCGGGTGGACATGTCGCTGTACTGCAGGTTCCGCCCCTGGGCAATGGTCAGCCGGGCGATGTCCAGATAGTCCTCGCTGACGCCGGTGGAGGTGGTGGTGTCCACCGTTTCCGACCCGATCTTCACATAGCCCGCCATCGTTACAGTGGGGGAGCACAGGTCCAGATACTCGCTGTTCTCCTCCACAATGTCGTACATGTCCTCCACATCCAGGGAGCGGGTGGAGCCCCGGGACATGACGGTGACGGTGAGGGTGTTGGTGCCCATGTCGGAGAAGCTCTCGGTGACGTAGCCCTCCAGGCCGTTGCCCAGACCTACAATGACGATGACCGCCGCCACGCCGATGATGATGCCCAGCATGGTCAGAAGGGTGCGCACCTTGCTGGAGACGATGTTTTTCAGGGCCAGCTCCAGGGATTCCAAAATGCTCATGCGCTCCTCCCCTCCTCCCCTCCGGCGATCCGGGGGGTGACCACCGCCTCGGGGGCGTCGGAGGGTCCGTCGTAGACCACCTTTCCGTCCTCCAGGCGGATGATCCGCTGGGCCTGGACGGCGATGGAGTTGTCGTGGGTGATGAGAACCACGGTGTTGCCCTGGCGGTGGATGTCCTGGAGCATGGCCAGCACCTCACGGCCAGTGCGGGAGTCCAGGGCTCCGGCGGGCTCGTCGGCCAGGATGACCGACGGACGGCCCACCAGAGCCCGGGCGATGGACACCCGCTGCTGCTGGCCGCCGGAGAGCTCCATAGGCTTGTGCCGCCACTTGTTTCCCAGTCCCACCTGCTCCAGGGCCGCCAGGGCCCGCTCCCGGCGCTCCCCCTTCGGCACGCCGGCGTACATTAGCGGGACCTCCACGTTTTCCACTAAGTTCAGCTTGGGCAGCAGGTTGTACTGCTGGAAGATGAAGCCCAAGAGCTCGTTGCGGATCTCAGCCAGCCGATTTTTGTTCATCTGGCCCACGTCCTGGCCGCTGAGCAGGTAGGTTCCCTCTGAGGGGACGTCCAGACAGCCGATGATATTCATACAGGTGGATTTTCCTGATCCGGAGGAGCCCACAATGGCCACGAACTCCCCCTTATAGATCTGAAAGGAGATGTGGTTGGCCGCTGTGACGGTGGTGTCCCCCATGTAGTAGTATTTGCAGACCTGCTGGAATTCAATGAGTGTGTTCATGGCTGTACCTCCTTAGAAGCCTGGGCCGCCGCCCATGCCGCCTCCGCCGCTGGGCATGCCGCCGCCCATGCCTCCGGGCATTCCTCCCATCATCATGCCCATCTCGCTGCTGGAGGAGCTGGTGGGGATATAGGCCACTGTGTCCCCCTCCTGCAGGCCGGAGACAATCTCGATGTAGTCGTCGCCGCTGACGCCTGTGGTGACCTCCACGGAGTAGTAGTCCTCGCCGTCCTCGGTGGTGGACTCCACCAGGGTCCCGTTGGCGGCGCTGGGGGAGTCGGCGGTGACCAGCACGGTGTCTCCCCGGTTCAGGGCGGCGGAGGGGATGGCCAGCACATCCTCGGCGCTGGCCAGCTCAATGGTGGCGTCCACGCTCATGCCGGGAAGCAGGCCGTCGGTCTCGTCGATGCGGATGGTCACCGGATAGGTGGTGGCGCTGCCGCTGGAGGTACCCGCCACGCTCACCTTGGTGACGGTTCCGGTGTAGGTGGTGTCCTCCACCGCGTCAGCCACAATGGAGACGCTCTGGCCCACCTCGATGCTGGCGATGTCCAGCTCATCCACGGAGAGGGTCATGGTGAGATAGCTCAGATCATAGATGGTGCACAGTACCTGGTTGGCCTCAGTGGTCTCGCCGGCGTTGTAGTTCTTATCCACGATGGTCCCCTTGATGGGGAAGGTGATGGTGTAGTCGTCCAGATTTTCGTACTGGTTTTCCAGGGAGATCTCCGCGTTGCGCAGGCTCTCGGAGGCGCTCTGGAGGGAGTCGTCCAGGTCGTCGCTGGTGAGGACAATGAGGGTCTGGCCGCTGGAGACCTGATCCCCCTCGGACACCCGGATGGAGGAGACCTCGCCGGAGACCTGGGCGGTGACCGTCTCCTCCTCCTTATAGGTGAACGTGCCGCTCGCCGTGCTGGTGGCCGTTCCCACCGCCGCGCTGGCAGTCTGCTCGGTGGACAGACCACCGGGGTTTGACACGTCGATGGTCACCGACCGGACGATCACGTTGCCGGTGAGCACCGTGTCGGTGCCGCTGATCTTGGAGATGGTGCCGGTGAGGGTTTCAAAGGTGGAGTCCAGGGTGACCGTGGCGCTCTGCCCCACATAGAAGGAGGATGCGTCGTCTGCGGGGAAGGAGACCTCCAGGCTCATGGTCTGGGAGTCCCGGATGGTGGCCACCGTCTCCCCGGCGGCCACGTCGTCCCCCACCTCCACGTCGATGGAGTACACCTGGCCAGCCACCGGGGCGGTGATGGTCAGGTCCTCCTGGCTCTCCAGCTGGTTGTTATAGCTGCGCTGGGCCTGGTTCAGAGAGATCTCCGCCTGCTCCAGAGAGTTGGAGGCGTCGGAGGAGTCGATGGTGTAGAGAATGGTGCCCTCCTCCACCTCATCCCCCTCCTCAAAGTCGGCGGTGAGGATGCTGCCCTCGATGAGGGTGGTCACCGAATAGGAGTCGGCCGCCTCCAGGGTGCCGCTGCCGGTGATGGAGGAGGAGACGTCCATGCGGGTGACCTCAGCCGTTGTATAAGAGGTAGCCGACGCCGCGGAGCTCTGACCGGGGCTGAGCATCTGCCAGCCTACGCCGGCCGCCACGACCAGGGCCACGCCGGCCACGGCAAATTTCTTCCAGCGGCGCTTCTTCCCGGGCTTTTTGTCTCCCCTCCCAGGCAGCTTGGAGAGCAGTTTGGACACCGCCCCCGAGGCGGCCAGGCGTTCCTTGATGGCAAGTTTCATATTCGTTTCAACCGTCCTTTCCGCGGAGCTCTTGATCTGCTTACGGGCCTATTTTAGAGAGCGTTTCTCAACAGAGAGGGGAGGAAATCGAAACTTTTTCGAAACAAATGCCAAATATTTTCTGGAACTTGTCCATTCTTTGGAAGAATTGAAAAAATGGGCAGGGAAAATCCCTGCCCATTTGAGCAAATTGATTTTATGGGAATTTTATGGACTGGCAGATGCTTTTTCACCAAATTCCTGAGTCCATGCGGTGCAGGCATCGGAAGAGGAGGCTATGATAGTACCATCGGACAGAGAAAATGCAAATTCTCCGCCCCACCAGTCCAGATAAAAGGGAGCAGATAGAAAGGGTCCCTCCTGTTCACGGATATTTCCATTCCAGCTTTGATGACTCAAAGAGGTGGTCTTATCCCAGGTAAGAGGAAGAGCCAGATGCAGCTCACGGTCCGGGTCCAGGGTAGTCTGCGCCAGAGGAGTCTGGATCTGCCCTCGAAACTCCCAGCGTAAGGGCAGGCGAAACTGAAGCGTTCCGGACCAGTGGACTAAAGTCAGTTCCTGCTGCTGTCCGTCCTGATAGACCCAGGCGAGACAGGTCCGGTTCGCGGGAAGGGAAATCAGGCCGCAAACGGCCAGCCACAAAACCAGAGCGCCCACACCCAGGACGGCACAGATATATTGTCTCCACCGCTCCTGACGTTTCCAGCCCTGGACCTGCTGGACGGAATCCAGGGCGAGCCGTGCGGCACCCTCCGAATCACAAGGAGCGCTCTGCTCTCCTTGAAGGAGCTCCAGGACGCTCAGGCCCAGTGCTTCGGCCAAGGGCACCAGCATGCTGACATCTGGAAATCCGGCTCCACGCTCCCACTTGCTCACTGCCCGGTCGGAGACGTGCAGCTGCTCGGCCAGCTCCCGCTGGGTAAGTCCCCGCTCCTTCCGCATCTGCGCAATCAGCGCGCCGGTTTTTTGCCGGTCCATCCCCATCACCTCCCAGACAGTATACCATCAGAGGGAGGAGGGGGCAACAAACGCTGCGTAGAGCGGCCAGATTGGCCCGTTTTACCGGTTCAGCCGGTAGCCCGCCCCCCACACCGTCTCGATGATTTTGGGGTGGGCGGGGTCGTCTTCGATCTTGTCCCGGATTCTCCCCACATGGACGGTGACAGTGGCGCTGTCTCCCACATAGTCATAGCCCCAGATGGTCTCAAACAGGCGCTCTTTGGAGAATACGATGTTGGGGTTTTCCGCCAGAAACTTCAGCAGGGCGAACTCACGGTTGGGCATCTTGATCTCCTGGTTCCCTTTAAAGACCTTCCAGCTCTGGGGGAGGATACGCAGGTCCCCCACCTGGATGGCGCCGTCGTCCTCCCCGCGGCCGCCGGTGAGGCGCTGATACCGGCTCAGGTGGGACTTGACCCGTGCCACCAGCTCCGCCGGGTCGAAGGGTTTTCCGATGTAGTCGTCCGCCCCCAGGCCCAGTCCTCGGATTTTATCCACCGACTCGGTGCGGGCGGTGACCATTAAAATGGGCACGTCCACCTGGTCCCGGATGCGGCGGCACACCTCATAGCCGCTGCGCCCCGGCAGCATCAGGTCCAGCAGGATCAGATCGTAGGCCCCGGTGAGGGCGGCCTCCTCCGCCGCCCCGCCGTCGGAGATTATCTCGGTCTGGAAGCCCTCAATTTCCAGGTAGTCCCGCTCCAGCATGGCGATCTCATCGTCGTCCTCTACAATCAGGATTTTGGCCATTTATTCCACCTCCGCACAGGGCAGGGCGATCTCAAACACCAGCCCGTGGTCGTTTCTTGCCTGAATCGAGCCCCCGTGGGCCTCAACAATATGCTTGACGATATACAGTCCCAGGCCGCTGCCCTCGCCGCCCCGGCTGCTCCGGGCCTGGTCCCCCCGCCAGAACTGTTCAAACAGGTGGGGAAGCTGGTCCTCCGGCACCCCCTGGCCGTTGTCGGCAAAGCGGATGCACTCCCGGTCCCGCTGCCGCCAGACGGTGAGGGTCAGTACCAGGGGGGAGGCGCCGGAGTACCGCACCGCATTGTCCTTTAAATTGTTGAGCACCCGCAGCAGCTGCTCCGGGTCGATCCGAACCGGGTGGGGGGCGGGGGCCCCCCGCAGCGCCACCTGGCCCCCGGAGGGGGCCAGCTCCTGCCGGGCCTCCCGGACAAACTGGGCCACAAAGTCCCCCAGATCGGCGTCGCTGAGAAACAGCGGGAGGTTTCCGGTCTCCAGCTTGGAGAAGTAGAACAGCCGCTGAAGCAGGCGCTCCATCTCACAGGACTTCCGGTATGCCACCTCCAGGTACTGTTCCCGCTTCTCCGGGGTGTTGGCCACTCCGTCCTGCATCCCCTTCAGATAACCCTTTACCGAGGTAAGGGGGGTGCGCAGGTCGTGGGAGATGCCCGACACCAGATCGGTGCGGGCCTGCTCATAGCGGGCGTTTTTCTTCTGTTCCTCCAGCAGATGCCGCCGCATATGCTCAAAGGCGGCGTATACTGAGGAGAACTCGTCCGGCCCCTTGCAGTCCAGAGGGGTGGACAGATCCCCCCGCTCCACCCGTCCGGCCGCCTGAATGATGGCGTTCACCGGCTTGAGAATCCGCCGGACCTGGTACTGGGTAAACAAAAAACTGAGGACGCCGATGATTGCGATGGCCGCCAGGCCGATGACAGAGAAGGAGATGAGAGCCGCCTCATTCTGGGGGCGCTGCTGGCCGAACATCTCAGGGGTCTGGGGCTCCATCATGGCCACCAGGACCGCGTCTCCGCACCGGCGCCCCACGATAAAGACCCCCTGGTCCTGGAGGGACAGCGTGCCGGACTCCGGCCAGGAGGCGTTGGCGAAGATGCGGTTGTAGAGGTCCTCCTGAAACCGGTTGAGAGAGGAGTAGACCACCTGGTGGTTCTCTTCCACCGCCAGGCGGTAGTCCAGCTTGGCCAAACTCTGGTCCAGCTCCCACCAGTCTCTGGCCTCCTCCGGCCAGCTGGCCAGAGTGCTCTGCACCTGGTCGGAGCGGCTGTCCGCCGCTGGGACCGCCTGGTCCTGATAGGCGCGGAATACCAGATGGAGCACGCCGCCGCTCACAGTGAGAAGGGTCAGCAGGGCCAGGATCAGGGTCACCATATGGAAGAAGAAAATCTGCCGTCTCATCTCCACCCTCCGTCCTCCATTTGTTATCCAGCATAAGGGATAATTGTAAATAGGGAAGTGGGAAAATCTAAACTTTTTGCAAATTATCCTGAAAGAGCAGGGCCGGACGCCCGCCGGAGCGGACGCCCGGCCCGTTCAGCGGCCGCGCGGTTATGGGGAGAGGGTCAGGCGGTGAGCTCCTCGCCGCCGAACAGCCGCACATACTGCAGCCGCTGATAGTCCTCGATCTTTCCAGTATAGACGGTGTCCTCCAAATGGCTGTAGGCATTCCCCTGGGCGTCGGTGTACCCCACAAAGGTGAGGGCGGGGATGGTGTTCTGGAGGCTCCACAGGAACTGGCCGTAGGGATCGGTCTCAATCCCGGCGTACCGGAGCAGGTACTGCCCCAAAAAGTTCAGGCTGGACTCCTCCGGCCCCTCCTCCAGGGGGTAGTTGGCCCAGATGACGAAGGGGGTCCGGTACTTGTCCATGTACTGCTCCATGGTCATATCCGCCTGGGCCACCCCATAGGCCTTGTCCAGAAACGCCTGCTCCACCGAGGGCTGGTGGTCCCCAAACATGAGGATGATGGTGGGCTCCTCCTGCTGGGAGAAGTAGTCCACCAGCATCTGAAAGGCCTGGTCCGTCTCGTTGGCCAGGGTCAGGTACTGCTCCGCCATGGGGTACTTGCCCGGCTCGTCGGTGAGCTGGACCTGGGCGGGGTAGTCCTCCACGGTGTAGCTGCCGTGGTTCTGGATGGTGACGTTGAACAGGAACAGGGGCTCTCCCGCCTCCTTGTGCTCAAACTCCCAGATGATCTGGGCGAAGTCGGACCGGTCGCTCACGTAGCCGTGCTCCAGGGTCTGCTCCACGTCCATGTCCTCGCCGCACTTGAAGTCATCGAAGCCCAGCCGGGGGTAGGCCTGGTTCCGCTGCCAGGAGGTGCGCTCCCCCGGGTGAAAGGCCAGGGTGCGGTACCCCTCCTCCCGCAGCAGGGAGGCCAGGGAGGGGGAGTCGTCCAGAATGTACTGCTGGTAGGGGATGCTGCCCGAGGGGAGGAAGGCCATGGAGTTCCCCGTCAAAAACTCAAACTCGCTGGCGCTGGTGCCCGCACCGAAGACGGAGGTGTAGGCGTGGCCCCAGATCGCGTTGTCCAGGGAGCGGATGTAGTCGGTGACGCTCTCCGAGAGGGAGAGGGTGCCGAACTCCTCAAAGTCCGCCCAGGACTCGTTCATAATGGCGATGATATTGGGGTGGTCGGCGCTCACCGCCGTCTCCTCCGGGAGCTCCACCTGGTCCATGATCCAGCTCAGCCGCTGGGAAGACAGGTCCTCCGGCTCCTCCACCTCCATGAACTCCGTGTTGCGCAGAAAGGCGGCCACCGCGCCGCTCTTCTGATAGGCCCCCAGCTGGTCCCACACGTCGGTCTCCACGCCGAACCGGCCCAGGGACTCGGTATGTACCGCCTGGCTCAGGCAGAGGACGCCCAGGACCAGGGAGAGGCAGCGGAGGGGGGCGGTGTGCCGGTCGATGAGAAAGCGGCCCTCCCGGAATTTGTGCCGCAGGAGCCAGGCCAGAAGGGCCACCAGGGCGATCCCGGCCAGCATGGGGCCGGTGGGGGAGAAGGAGTAGCTACCCGACACCGCCGCCGCCGTCCCCAGGGCGGTCAGATCCCAGGGGAGCACCGGCGTCCCCCGGTACAGGGCGACAAAGTAGTTGGCCGCCCCCCACACCCCGCACAGGATATGGAGAAGCAGACAGCACACCGCCGGGTAGCCCGTGGCCGCCCACAGCAGAAAATAGACCGCGCCGATGCACAGGCTGTTGGCCAGCACCACACCGGGGGCCAGCTCCCAGGGGAGGACCCCCAGAATAAACTGCATCAAATAAAAACTTGTCAGGGGCGGAAGGAGCAGCAGCGCCGCCTGCTCCAGGCGCTCCCTGGTGAAAAGAGCTCTAAACTTCATAAACTCTCTCCTGCATTTAACATATATTTAACATTTAGAGCTCTATTGTACACACTTTGTCCCGGTTTGTCAAAAGGGAAAGTTCGGTGCGCCGGGCCGGGGAAAAATAAAACGCCTTTCTGACGCGAACTGCGTCAGAAAGGCATTGAAATCAAAGGACGGCTCAGCCGGGAGGCCAGGTCATGTCCCGGCCGGACAGCACATGGAAGTGCAGGTGCGGCACACTCTGGCCCGCCTGCTCCTCCCAAAGGCTGTTTTGACAGCCTTTGGGTTCCCGTGTTTTTCAATGCTCGGGCGAAATAAATTCGCCCTGCGCCAAGGTTTTCGCTTGCGCGAAAACGCTTGTACGGCGCAAAAGCGCCGCCGCCGCTGCGCGGCGGAATCGGCGAGCAGGCTCTGCTCAGCCGGGAGGCCAGGTCATGTCCCGGCCGGACAGCACGTGGAAGTGCAGGTGCGGCACAGACTGCCCCGCCTGCTCGCCGATGTTGGACACCACCCGGTAGCTCTCCAGCCCCAGTTCCTTGGTGACCTTGGAGATGACGGCGAAGATGTGGGCCACCACGGCGGCGTTGTCCTCCGTGACCTCAGCCACCGAGGCGATGTGCATCTTGGGAATCACCAGAAAGTGGGTGGGGGCCTGGGGATCGATGTCGTAGAAGGCGTAGCAGACCTCGTCCTCATAGACCTTGTTGGAGGGGATCTGTCCCTCCGCGATCTTGCAGAACAGACAATCGCTCATAAACGGAAGTCCTCCTTTCCTGGGCGGAGACCGCCCGATTCACTCGCTCTTATTGTAGCACGCTTTTGGGAGAAGCACAACCTCACTGCACATGGACGTGGTCGTTGATGTGCTTCATGCAGTAGCAGTAGTAGCCGTTGCACTTGGAGCAGTACCGGAACTCCATGTTGGGGTCGTCCGCGTCGGTGATGCCGCACACGGCGCACTTGTGGAGGTAGCCCTTGTGCTCCCGGACCTGCTTCTGGGCCTTTTTGAAGTTGATGGTCTGGGGATTGGCGCGGTAGGCAGCCCGCTGTCCGGTGCGGCGGACCACGCCCATCAGGTCATCCCAGAAGAAAATGAGGTAATTGAGAATGGCCACCAGGGGCAGAACCGCGGTGATCCACTGGCGGGAGAAGATGCTGAAGAAGAAGTCAAAGGCAAACAGCGCCGCGTCGATCCAGGCCAGCCACTTCACCTTCAGGGGCAGGATACCCATAAGCAACACTTGCAGGTCGGGGTACAGGGTGGCGAAGGCAAAGAACATGGACATGTTGATGTAGTACATGGAGGTGCCGCCCATCAGGAAGCCCACCAGAATATTCAGCACCACGCCCAGACCGTAGAAGACGGTAAAGCGGGGAGTGCCCCACTGCCGCTCCAGGGAGTTGCCAATGTAGTAGTAAAACAGAGTGGTCATGGCAAACCACAGGATGCTGAACATGTCATTGGGGTTGTAGCCGCTGGTGGGGACAAAGATAAAGCTGATGATTCGCCAAATCTGTCCCTGCAGAATCAGCGGGCTGGAGAAGGAGAACAGCCAGGAGACATATCCGCGGGAGAACATATCCAGGAAGTACACCAGCACGTTGCCGATGACGATGAACTTCATCAGATTGGGGATGCCGAAGTTGGGGTGATTATAACAGAAGCGGTCCAGCCAGCGGGAAATGGCCTTCATGGACAGCCCTCCTTTTGTGATGATAATTGGGCATACAAGCAACATTGTATCCGCTTTCCGGGGAAATGTCTATAACCAAAGTGTAAACATTTTCGGCGGGGAACAAACCTGCCCTTCCCCTGGGCGGCAAATCGTGATACAATAGCATCCGCGAAAAACGGGCCGGAACGGCTCAAAAAATAGATTTATTTTTCGAGAAGAGAGAGGAACGGTATCTATGAGCATCGTAAAGGATATGTCCCTGGCCCCCTCCGGCCACCAGAAGATCCAGTGGGTGCGGGACTTCATGCCCGCCCTCAGCGGCATTGAGGAGCGCTTCCGCCGGGAGAAGCCCTTCGAGGGGCTGACCATCGCCGTCTCCGTTCATCTGGAGGCCAAGACCGCCAACCTGGGTCTGGTCCTCCGAGAGGGGGGCGCTCAGGTGTACCTCACCGGCTGCAACCCCCTGTCCACCCAGGACGACGTGGCCGCCGCCATGGCCGACCTGGGGGTGGAGACCTTCGGCGTCCACGGGGTGGACATGCAGGGGTATGAGGACCTGCTGGTGGAGACCCTGAAGTGCCGTCCCCACCTGATCGTGGACGACGGGGGCGACCTGATCTCCCTGCTGGGGGGCAAGTGCGCCCAGTACGGGGACCGGCTGCTGGGGGGCTGTGAGGAGACCACCACCGGCATCCACCGCCTGTACGCCCGGGAGCGAGCGGGTATCCTGCCCTGCCCCATGATGGCGGTGAACGACGCCAAGGCGAAGCACTACTACGACAACAAATACGGTACGGGCCAGTCCTCCTGGGACGCCATCATGCACACTACCAACCTGATGGTGGCGGGCAAGACGGTGGTGGTGGCCGGCTACGGCTGGTGCGGCAAGGGCATCGCCATGCGGGCCAAGGGCATGGGGGCCGACGTGATCGTCACCGAGGTGGACCCCTTCAAGGCCCTGGAGGCCACTATGGAGAACTTCCGGGTCATGCCCATGGACGAGGCGGCCAAGTACGGGGACATCTTCGTCACCGCCACCGGCTGCAAGGACGTGATCGTGGAGCGCCACTTCCAGGTGATGAAGGACAACGCCATCCTGTGCAACTCCGGCCACTTCGACTGTGAGGTGGACGTGAAGCGCCTGGGCGAGCTGGCGGTGGAGCGCTTCTCCCGCCGGGAGAACATCGAGGGCTTCCGCCTGCCCGACGGCCGCACCCTCAACGTGCTGGCCGAGGGCCGCCTGGTCAACCTGGCGGCGGGCAACGGCCACCCGGCGGAGATCATGGATATGTCCTTCGCCGTCCAGGCCCTGTCTCTGGAGTGGATGGCCAAGCACGCCGGACAGCTGGAGAAAAAGGTCTACAACGTCCCCGAGGAGATTGACGACCAGATCGGCCGGGTGAAGCTGGCCGCCATGGGCCTGTCCATCGACACCCTCACCCAGGAGCAGAAGGACTATCTGGCCGGCTGGGAGGCGTGACCGGCCGCCCGGCGGCACGTCCGCCGGGCGGGCTGAAATTTTCCCCGAGCTATTCTATTCCCGGGGAAGATTTGTTATAATAACGGTACGATCATACTCTGGGGGCGTGCGCCCCCGGTTTTATTTGGAGGTTCTATGGAGCGGTTTGAACAGCTGGCGGCGGCGCTGAGACAGTCCTGCCCCGCCCTGGAATTGAGAGAGCATGAGCCCATGGCCCGCCACACCACCTTCCGCATCGGCGGCCCGGTGCGGCTGATGGCCCTGCCCCGCAGCGAGGGGGAGGTGCTGGCCTGCCTGAGAGAGGCGGAGCGGGCCCAGGTCCGGCTGGTGGTGCTGGGCAACGGCTCCAATCTGCTGGCGGCGGACGGGGAGATCCCGTGCTTCGCGGTGCTGCTCACCGGCCTGGACGCCCTGGAGCGGACGGGGGAGCGGGAGATCTGGGCCGGGGCGGGGGTGTCTCTGGCCCGGCTGGCCTCATTTGCCGCCCAGGAGGGGCTGGCTGGCCTGGAGTTTGCCCACGGCATCCCTGGGACTCTGGGGGGCGGCGTGCTGATGAACGCCGGCGCCTACGGGGGCGAGATGGTCCAGGTGGTGAAGGAGGTCGCCGCCGCCGGCCGGAGCGGCGTGGAGACAGTCCCGGCGGAGCAGTGCGGGTTCTCCTACCGCTGCAGCGCATTTTCCGACGGGGAGCGGGTCATTCTGGGGGCGAAATTTCAGCTGGAGCCGGACGACCCAGCCGCCATCCGCGGCCGCATGGACGAACTGGCCCGGCGGCGGAAGGAGAAGCAGCCCCTGGAGTACCCCAGCGCCGGTTCCATGTTCAAGCGGCCGGCGGGGCACTTCGCTGCCGCTCTTATCGAACAGTGTGGGCTGAAAGGCCTCACCGTGGGCGGGGCCCAGGTGTCCGAGAAGCATGCGGGCTTTGTTATCAACCGGGGCGGGGCCACCTGCGCCGATGTGCTCGCCCTGGTGGACCAGGTGAAGGAGCGGGTGCTCCAGCAGACCGGCGTGGAGCTGGAGATGGAAGTGCGGGTACTGCGGTAGGGATTATATAGGTGGGATTTTTGGAGGCATGCTGAGTAACAGAGCTCAAGGTTCAACGAATGCGGTGAGAGGCTTTTGTTTTGAACAGAAAGGGAGCGGGTGACTATGCCGGAACCAATGAAAAGAGCTGAAACGGTACCCTCATTTGAATCATCGTCTACTCGTGTTGGCTGGATACTGATTGTTGGCTATTTTCTCTCATTGACGATTGCCTATTGTTTCCCAACAGGCAAGGAAGTTGTTTTTTATCCGATTTTCCTTCTATTTTTCCTGATGGCTTTCCCGCGCACCTTCCACATTGCGCTGCGCGAACTGGATCTGATCCGTCTGCCCAAAAGCCTTTTTAAGGATTTAGCATTTACATGCTGCATTTTGGCGCTCAATGAGCTGATTGGAACATTGTTCTTCCTGTGTATAGGAAATGCAGGGGGATATGATACTTCTGCGGAGCCCCCGGTTACCGTTGGCTTGATTTTGAGCGGCTTGGTGCTGGCGCCGATTGTTGAAGAAACGATTTTTAGAGGACTGCTCTGGCGAACACTGAGTCAGTATGGGCAGCTGTTTGCACTCCTTACGACCAGCATATTATTTGTATTGATGCATGGAGCGGGCGCGCCGTTTATCATTGTCATGCTGGGAGTATCTGCCGGCCTGGTTATGTCGAGGACAGACAATCTTATCTATCCGATTCTAATGCATATGATTCACAATTCGGGCCTGCTCCTTCCCACCGTGGCGGATGGCGGTAAGGTTGAATTTTTGATTCCAGTGATCGCAAATCTGGGGTTGCTTTTGCTCTCTTTTTGCATTTTAAAAAGGAACTTTACACAGGAGAAACTTGTAAAATCTTTATACGATCCTTCTTTATCAAAAAATCTTTCACTATTTTTCAAAACCAGTGGTGTATTGCTATATATGCTGATATTTGGAGGACAGCTTATTATGGCTATTATGTCCCCGCAATAAAGCTGCGGGTAGTTGGTAGATCTGTTTTACAAAAGAGGTGAGCGGCATGGAATTTATCATTATCTCCGGTCTGTCCGGGGCGGGTAAGAGCCGGGCGGCCTCCATCATGGAGGACATGGGCTTTTTCTGTGTGGATAATCTGCCCGCCCCACTCATTCCCAAGTTCGCCGAGCTGGGGATGGGCGGCAACGGGGAGTACGACCGGGTGGCCCTGGTCACCGACGTCCGGGGAGGCACCAACTTTGACGGCCTGTTTCAGGCTCTGGATGGCCTGAAGGCCATGAAGTGCGGCTACCGCATCGTGTTCATGGAGGCCTCCGACCCGGTGATTATCCGCCGGTACAAGGAGACCCGCCGGAATCACCCCCTGGCGGAGGAGTGCGGTTCTCTGGAGGAGGCCATCGCCCTGGAGCGGAACATGCTCGCCCCCTTAAAGGAGAGGGCCGACTGGGTGATCGACACCTCCAACCTGTCCACCCGGGCCCTGCGGGGAGAACTGCTGCGGATGTTTTCCAAAAATGCGGCGGAACGGTCCATGGAGGTGCGGGTGATGTCCTTCGGCTTCAAGCACGGCATCCCCGCCGAGGCCGATCTGGTCTTTGATGTGCGCTTCCTGCCCAATCCCTACTACGTGGCCGAGCTGAGGCCCCTCACCGGTCTGGACGCGGGGGTGCGGGACTACGCCCTGTCCTCCCCCCAGAGCCAGGAGTTTTTGAAGAAGCTCACCGACTTTGTCACCTACCTGCTGCCCCGGTACCTGGAGGAGGGCAAGGCCGCCCTGGTCATCGCCGTGGGCTGCACCGGGGGACACCACCGGTCGGTGGCGGTGGCCCACGCCCTGGCGGAGACCATCCGCGGATTGAACTACCCGGTGACCGAGAGCCACCGGGACATGGGGCGGACATAGAGCCTTTTGTTTTGAAGCCTGACACAAGCAAGAGAGGAGATCGCTATGCTGGAGATGCTGCCCAACGCCCAGCAGTGGGAGCGCGGTCCCAAGATCACCGCCATCGGCGGCGGGACCGGGCTGTCCACCATGCTCCGGGGGTTGAAAAAATATACCCGAAATCTCACCGCCGTGGTGACGGTGGCCGACGACGGTGGGGGGTCCGGCGTGCTCCGCCGGGACATCGGCATGCCCCCGCCCGGGGACATCCGCCACTGCATGGAGGCCCTGGCCAACGTGGAGCCCATCATGCAGCAGCTGCTCACCTACCGCTTTACTGAGGGAGGGCTGGCCGGCCAGTCCTTCGGAAACCTGATCCTGGCCGCCCTCAACGGGGTCACCGGCTCCTTTGAGGAGGCGGTGTCCCAGATGAGCCAGGTGCTGGCCATCACCGGCCGGGTGCTGCCGGTGACCAGCGCCGACGTACAGCTGGAGGCCGTCTTTGAAAACGGCGCCCGGGTGGTGGGGGAGTCCAAAATCTGCGACGTGAAGAAGCAGCAGGACTGCCGCATCCACCACGTGGAGCTGATCCCCGCCAAGCCCAAGGCACTGCCCGCCGCCCTGGAGGCCATCCGGGAGGCCGACCTGCTGCTGCTGGGGCCGGGGAGCCTGTACACCAGCGTCATCCCCAACCTGCTGGTGGCCGGGGTGCCGGAGGCCATCCGGGAGTCGGACGCCCTGAAAATTTACATCTGCAACATTATGACCCAGGACGGGGAGACGGAGGGGTACACCGCCGCCGACCACCTGGAGGCCCTGATGGACCACGGGGCCAAGGTGGACCTGTGCCTGGCCAACTCCGCCCCGGTGGGGGAGGGGCTGGTGGAGCGCTACCGGGCGGAGGACGCCGCCCCCCTGGTGGTGGACCGGGAGCGGATTGCCGCCATGGGCCTGGAGCTGGTGGAGCGTCCGGTGGCCTCTGAGGGGGGCGACTACGCCCGCCACGACCCGGATAAGCTGGCCGCGGCGGTGCTGGAGCTCTACCGCCAGCGGGCCGTGCGCATTTTCCGGGGCAAGAACCGCTATATCATAGAGGAGTGAGGGCATGACCTTTGGAGGAGAGGTAAAAAACGAGCTGTGCCGCCTGGAGGTACACAAGAAGTGCTGCGCCCAGGCGGAGGCCTACGGGGTGCTGCTCTACTGCAACACCTTCAGCGGGGACGAGGTGCGCATCGTCACCGAGCACGAGGCCTTTGCCCAGCGGCTGCCCGTTTTATTCAAAAAGGCCTTCCGGCTCACCTTCGACCGCCTGCCCCAGGGGGAGGGAAAGTACATCTTCTCCATCCAGGACCCCGGCAAGCTGGAGACCATCCATCAGACCTACGGCTCGGACCGGGCGGCCCTGGCCCTGCACATCAACTTCGCCGTGCTGGAGGAGGACTGCTGCCGGGCCTCCTTCCTGCGGGGGGCCTTCCTGGCCGGGGGGTCGGTGACCGACCCGAGAAAGGGGTACCACCTGGAGCTGGCCACCTCCCACCACAGCGTCAGCCGGGAGATGCTGGCCCTCATGCGGGAGGAGGACTTCTCCCCCAAGGACGCCCAGCGGAAGGGCAATTCGGTCATCTATTTTAAGCAGAGCGAGTCCATCGAGAACTTTCTCACCGCCGTGGGCGCCCCTCTGTCCGCCATGGAGGTGATGAACGCCAAGCTGGAGAAGGACCTCCGGGGGAGCGTGAACCGGCGGGTGAACTGTGACGCCGCCAATCTGGACAAGGTGGTGGAGGCCGCCCAGGCCCAGCTGGAGGCCATCCGGCGGCTGGAGCGGGACAAGGTGCTGGAGAAGCTGCCGGACAAGCTCCAGGAGGCCGCCCGCCTGCGGATGGACCACCCGGAGGACACCCTGTCCCAGCTGGCGGAGCGCTGCGACCCGCCTGTTACAAAATCCGCGCTGAACCACCGCCTGCGCAAACTGGTGGAGCTGGGGAACCCTGGGGAAAAGGAATAGGGACCCTATGCTTCACGTCATATGTTATGTGGTCGCGGCGGTGCTGAATCTGGTGTGGCTGCTGCTGGGGGACGAGCTCCATCTGACCCACCAGCTGGCCGTTCCGGTGCTGACCGTGGTCATCGCCGGGGCGGGGGTGCTGCTGCGCCTGCGGACCCTGCCTCGGGCGGCCTGGCGGCGGTATCTGCGGGGGAGCTTGTGGGTGCTGTTTTGCTACTATTTGTTCCTGCTGCTGGTTCTGCTGTTTTTCGGGGGCCTGTTCCACATGGACCGGGGCTGGGGAGGCACCGTGAACCTGGAGCCCTTCCACACCATCCGCAATTACATCCGCTTCTACCGCAACACCGGCAGCTATGTGAGCATTATGAACCTGCTGGGCAATGTGGCCATCATGGTCCCCCTGGGGGTGCTGCTGCCCCTGCTGTTCCGGGGGATGCGGCACTTCTGGACCTTCCTGCCTCTGGCCGCCCTGGTGTCGGTGGGAGTGGAGTATATCCAGTGGCGCACCGCCACCGGGGCCGCTGATGTGGACGACTCCATTTTGAATTTCCTGGGGGCGTTTTTGGGGTACTTCTTTGTGCGGGTGTGTCAGATGGGGTATGCCGCCTATGTGCGGCGGCGTCAGAGAGGAGAATTGCCGTGAGTGAGACCATGAAATTCCGAAAGGCGGTCCCGGGGGATGAGGGGCTGATTTTGACCTTTATCCGCGAGCTGGCCGACTATGAGGGGATGCTGGACCAGGTGGTAGCCGATGAGGCTACCCTTCATACCTGGATCTTTGAAAAGGGAAAAGCGGAGGTCCTCTTTGTCCTGGAGGGGGAGACTGAGGTGGGCTTTGCCCTATTTTTCCACAACTTCTCCACCTTTTTGGGCCGGGCGGGCCTCTACCTGGAGGACTTGTATGTCCGGCCGGAGTGCCGCGGAAAGGGCTATGGAAAGGCCCTGTTTCAGAAGCTGGCGCAGATCGCCCTGGAGCGGGGCTGCGGCAGGATGGAGTGGTGGTGTCTGGACTGGAACCGGCCCTCCATTGATTTTTATACCAAGGGCATGGGGGCCGAACCTATGAGCGACTGGACGGTTTACCGCCTGGCGGGGGAGACCCTGAAACAGGCGGCAAATCAGCCATAAGTACTGGGGGCGCGCTGGATTGCTGATTGAACGTTCCCGGGCGGCCCGGTGTGCCGCCCCTACGGACCTCATCCGCCTTGCTTCGCTCGGCACCTTCCCCTAAAGGGGAAGGCTTTCGGGCGGCTGATAGCCGCCCCTACGGCGAATCAAGAGGCGGTCGTGTTCTTCTCGTAGGGACCGAACACTGGCCGGCCCGCAGATATACGCGGCGCGTCCAGGAGGCCGCGCCCTACAGCCCAGCACCAGCCGCCGCCTGTTCGGCAAAGCCAGGCGCAGTTGTAAAACCGCACCAACTGTAATTTTGGGAAAACCAAGGCCCAGTGGCCCGGAGGGAATTTAGACCGCCACTCAAATTTTGCGCGCCGGAAGTGCTGCAAAATCCAGTAGGTACGCGTCCCCCGTAATGGGGTCCGGGGAAAGCGGTCCTATGGACCTAGGCGGAGCGAAGCGGAGCCGTAGTCCATCGGCCGCGTCCCCGGTGGCGTTTTGCCTACTTTGCCGCCATGAGCAAAGTAGGTCGCCGCCCGCAGGCGGCGAAACCCTCCTGCGTATAACAGACACAATCTGAAATCTGTCCCCTCATCCGTCACGGCTTCGCCGCGCCACCTTCCCCCCAGGGGGAAGGCTTAAAAAAGAGCAGACGGCGAAACCCCTTCGTAAAAGCATAGAAAAGGAGAACCACCATGTCCTTTGTCCACCTACATCTACATACCGAATTTTCCCTTCTGGACGGCGCCTGCCGGATCAATAAGCTGGTCAAGCGGGTGAAGGAGCTGGGCCAGGAGGCGGTGGCTATCACCGACCACGGCGTCATGTACGGGGTGATCGACTTCTACAAGGCCTGCAAGGCGGAGGGGATCAAGCCCATCATCGGCTGCGAGGTCTACGTGGCCCCCCGGGGCCGGACCCGGTTCCAGAAGATGCACGAGTATGACTCCAACTTCTCCCACCTGGTGCTCCTGTGCCGGAACGAGGAGGGGTACCGGAACCTGTCCTACATGGTGTCCCAGGCCTTCCTGGAGGGCTTTTATATGAAGCCCCGCATCGACCTGGACCTGCTGAAGGAGCACTGCGGCGGCCTCATCGCCTGCTCCGCCTGCCTGGGGGGCGAGGTGCCCAAGCTGCTCTCCGCCGGGGACTACGACAAGGCCAAAGAGGTGGCACTGGAGATGCGGGAGTGGTTCGGAGAGGACGGCTACTACCTGGAGCTCCAGGACCACGGCATCCCCGCCCAGCGGCAGGTGAACGCCGGACTGATGCGCCTCCACCAGGAGACGGGCATCCCCCTCATCGCCACCAACGACGCCCACTACCTGCAGCGGGAGGATGCCGAGATGCAGGACATCCTCATGTGCATCCAGACGGGCAAGACGCTGGACGACCCCAACCGCATGAAGTTCGAGACCCAGGAGTTTTACGTCAAGAGCGAGGAGGAGATGGCGTCCCTCTTTCCCAACTGCCCCGAGGCCCTGGAGAACACCGCCAAAATTGCGGATATGTGCAATGTGGAGTTCGAGTTCGGCAAGTACCACCTGCCCCACTTCCAGCTGCCCGAGGGCTGGACCGACGGGGACGCCTACTTTGAGAAGCTGTGCATGGACGGCTTCCGCTGGCGCTACCCGGCGGAGCCGCCGGAGTACCTGGAGAAGCTGCGGTACGAGATGGGCATGATCCGGAAGATGGGCTTTGTGGACTATTTCCTCATCGTCTCCGACTTTATCGCCTACGCCAAGGACCACGGTATCCCCGTGGGACCGGGGCGCGGCTCGGCGGCGGGCTCCATGGTGTCCTACTGCCTGAATATCACCGACCTGGACCCGGTGAAGTATAACCTGTACTTCGAGCGCTTCCTGAACCCGGAGCGGGTGACCATGCCCGATATCGACATCGACTTCTGTATCCGCCGCCGCCAGGAGGTCATCGACTATGTCTCCCGGAAGTACGGGGCCGACCATGTGGCCCAGATCGTCACCTTCGGCACCATGGCCGCCCGGGGGGCGGTGCGGGATGTGGGACGGGTGCTGAATATGACCTACGCCGAGGTGGACGCCATCGCCAAGCTGATCCCCAGCGGCCCGGGGGCCCTCCACATCACCCTGGAGGAGTCCCTGAAACTGTCCAAGCAGCTCAAGGACGCCTACGACGAAAAGCCCCAGGTGAAAAAGCTCATCGACACCGCCAAGGCCATCGAGGGCATGCCCCGGAACACCTCCACCCACGCCGCCGGCGTGGTCATCACCAGCCGGCCGGTGAGCGACTATGTGCCCCTGGCCAAGAACGACGACCTGGTGGTCACCCAGTACATCATGACCACCCTGGAGGAGCTGGGCCTCTTAAAGATGGACTTTTTGGGCCTGCGGAACCTGACGGTGCTGGACGACGCGGCCAAGCTGGTCCGCCGCAGCCACCCGGACTTCGACCCGAAGAAGATCCCCGACGAGGACCCGGCGGTGTTCCAGATGCTGTCCGACGGCAAGACCTCCGGCGTGTTCCAGATGGAGTCCGCCGGTATGACCGGCGTGTGCGTGGGCCTGAAGCCCCAGAACATCGAGGACATCACCGCCATCATCGCCCTGTACCGGCCGGGGCCCATGGACTCCATCCCCCGGTTCATCGCCTGCAAGCACAACCCGGAGAAGGTCACCTATAAGCATCCCTCGCTTATCCCCATCCTGTCCAACACCTACGGCTGCATCGTCTACCAGGAGCAGGTCATTCAGATCTTCCAGCAGCTGGGGGGCTACTCCCTGGGTCAGGCGGACATGGTGCGCCGGGCCATGTCCAAGAAAAAGGTGAAGGACATCGAGAAGGAGCGGGCCACCTTCCTCCACGGGGACCCGGAGCGGAACATCGCCGGCTGCGCCGCCAACGGCATCCCCGAGGATGTGGCCCAGAGCATCTACGACGAGATCTACGACTTCGCCAACTACGCCTTTAACAAGGCCCATGCGGTGTGCTACGCGGTGGTGGCCTATCAGACGGCCTGGTTCAAGTGCCACTACCCAAAGGAGTATATGGCCGCCCTGCTCACCTCGGTGCTGGACTCCAGCGACAAGGTGGCCGAGTACATCGCCGAGTGCAAGGAGTGGAACATCGCTCTGCTGCCCCCGGACATCAACGAGTCGGAGGCGGATTTTGCCGTGTCCGAGGGGGGTATTCGCTTCGGCCTGGTGGCCCTGAAGGGTGTGGGACGGAGCGTGATCAACAGTATGCTGGAGGAGCGCTCAAAGAACGGCCCCTTCACCGACTTTATGGACTTCTGCGACCGGATGTTTGACAAGGACTTAAACCGGCGGGTGCTGGAGAGCCTGATCAAAGCCGGTGCCTTTGACCGGATGGGCTATAAGCGCGCCCAGCTGATGGAGGTCTATGGGCAGGTTCTGGACGGCATCGCCGCCAGCCGCAAGCGCAACCTGGAGGGCCAGATGGACCTGTTCGGCATGGGCGGGGGAGAGGCGGAGGAGGCCGCCCTGCCCGCCCTCCACCTGCCGGACGTGTCAGAATACCCGCCCCAACAGCTCATGTCCATGGAGAAGGAGGTCACCGGCCTCTACCTCACCGGGCACCCCATGGACGCCTACCGAGAGGCGGCCAAGATGGTGGGGGCGGTGACCATCGGCTCTATTTTGGGGGACTTCGGCCGGGAGGACGGCCCCGCCCGCTACCGGGACGGGGAGGTGGTCACCATCGCCGGGGTGATCTCCACCTATAAGACCCGGACCACCCGGAACAACACCCTGATGGCCTACGTCACCCTGGAGGACGACACCGCCTCCATGGAGCTGCTGTGCTTCTCCCGGGTGCTCAATGAGAGCGGAGGATACATCCGGGAAAACAGCGCCGTGCTGGCTACAGGGAAGATCTCCGTCCGGGACGAGAAGGAGCCCCAGCTCATGGTGGACTCCATCCGTCCTCTGGGGGATCTGGACGGCAAGGCCCAGGGGAAACCGGAGAAGCTGTGGCTCCGCCTGCCCACCCGGGAGGACCCCCGCATGCGGAAGATCAAGCTGGCCCTGTCCTTCTTCCCCGGAGAGAGCCAGGCGGTGCTCTACTTTGAGGACTGCAAAAAGCGGGTGGGCACCCGCTGTATGATCCACCCGGCCCTGGTGCAGGACCTGAAGGAGCGCCTGGGGGAGGAGAACGTGGTGGTGAAGTAACAGGCGGGCGGCCCAGATGTGCCGCCCCTACGGCGGAAACCGAACCAACCCCAATTTTCCACACAAATAGGTTGCTGCCCTCAGGCGGCGAAACTCCCCAAAGTCCGCTCTAAAAGTCAAAGAAAGCCCCATTTGTGCAGAATTAAAAAAATCTATTTAAAATCACGAAAAAAGATGACAAGAATGTGGAAAAGGTCCTTGACAATCAGAGGGGAGTCTGGTATAGTGGACTCAACTAATAAGAATAATTCTTGTTAGAAAATAACAATACATAGATTTAGGGAGGAATTTACGATGCCGGAACTGAAGGGCAGCAAGACCGAACAGAACCTGTGGACCGCCTTTGCCGGAGAGTCCCAGGCCCGCAATAAGTATACCTACTTCGCCTCCAAGGCCAAGAAGGACGGCTATGTGCAGATCTCCAAGATCTTTGAGGAGACCGCCGCCAACGAGAAAGAGCACGCCGAGATCTGGTTCAAGCTGCTGGGTGGCATCGGCACCACTGCTGAGAACCTGGAGGCCGCTGCTCAGGGCGAGAACTACGAGTGGACCGACATGTATGCCACCATGGCCAAGGAGGCCAAGGAGGAGGGCTTCGACCACATCGCCTTCCTGTTTGAGGAAGTGGCCAAGATCGAGAAGGAGCACGAGGAGCGCTACCGCAAGCTGCTGGCCAATGTGGAGGGCGGCCTGGTGTTCTCCCGGGACGGCGACATGATCTGGCAGTGCAGCAACTGCGGCCACATCCACGTGGGCAAGCAGGCCCCTGAGGTCTGCCCCGTGTGCGCCCATCCCCGCGACTACTTCCAGCTGAAGGCGGAGAACTACTAATCGAATCTATTACATCGCAAAAAACAGCGGCGGGAGTGCTCAGTAGAGCGCTCCCGCCGTTTTCTCTGGTCAGTTATTTTCTTTCCCTGCGGCCGTGTCCCGCATTTCGTCCGGCTGGACGGGGCGGCCGTCTAACAATTCCCGCAGATCGCCGCGGAAGGAACAGCGGTTGGCGTCCATCAGCGCAAAAAATTGTTCGCAAAATTCACCGGCGGAAGCCCACATGGGGAGCTCTACGCGGCCCCGGATCTCCACCTCCCTGCGGTGTGCAAAGTCGTCCAAATTCAAAGAGGCCAAGCTGTTCTGCGGTTCCTCCTCCTCCCAGGCACCCAGCGTTTTCAGCTGCGCGCCGAACTCCGGTGAGAGAACGTGAGCGTAACACATGAACTCATGGGACAGGGTCCCGAAAAACAGCTCCTGATCCCGAAAGAAACACAGATCCTCCAGAGAGCAGCCGTTTTGGTCGTCGCCGGTCTCCAGAAACAGGTTGTCTGCGTACCGAAGCAGGGTTTCCTTTGCCTTCCGGGAGGCGTGGTACAGGGTGACTTCGTGAAGGCAGCCGGACGGGGCATAACAGAACCAGTGGTCCACAGACAGGTGCTTGATCTGGAATTTCTGCAGGGCCCGTTCCAGCCTGACGTCGGTGCGGTACGGTCCATGTACTTTGGTGAGCGAGAAGACATCCGCCTGGGAAAAGCACAGGTCCATCAGGCGGCGAAAGTTCTCTCCCGCGATGGTGCCGGGATTCGGAAGGCTGTTGTCATCCAAATTGATCTCGTCGGGCAGGTCAGGGTCATTTTGAAAATACCAAATTCTTCTCATGAGAAGCGGCCATCCTTTCTCTGGTCTGAGGTTTGGAACTCCACCAGGATACCAGCGCGGAAACGCTTTTACCAGAAAAAATCTCTTAATTTTTTCTGAAGAATAGAAAACCACCAGCGGGAACACCCAAAAGACGCTCCCGCTGGTGGTTTGAGGTGAAAGGGGCAGAGAGGGAAAAGGCTGCTGCCGCAGAGGAGAAGGGAACCCAAACGCGCTCTGCCGAGATTCCATTTATGTCCTACCCCAAGAGCTGGCGCAGGACAGGAAGTTTAGAGATCCACAGAGAAATGGCGAAAGAGAGGGGGATGGTGACAGCCAGGCGCAGGGCGATGAAGGCGAGAATGGAGAGCTCCTGGCCCGCCAGATCGGTGAGTACGTACAGGATCAGCACATGGACCCAGTATACTCCAAAGACCAGTCCGGACAGCCTGCCGAGAAGACGAGACAGACCTCCTGTGGGCCGGATGCGGGTGGTGCAGAGGGAGCGGCAGAACACAAAAAGAGCTGCCGCCAACAGGTAGTGGTTCAGGAAGAAACCGTTGTCCATTGGAAGGGGAATCTCCTGTGGGGAGGCGGCGGCCAGATTGCCCAGGAGACAGACCGCATACCCAGCAGCTCCGCCCAGGTAAACTGCGAGTCGGGCACGCCGGTCCAGGGAGATCCGATCCAAAAGACAGCCCAGCAGAAAATAACCGGCCCACCCGGTGACCAGGGGCTCAAACAGCTGGATGTCAAAGGGAAGAATCCAGTTGAGAATGGGGCAGAGGGTGGTTGGGAACAGGATCACTGCCAACAGAATGGTAAGCTGGCCCGGAGTACAGTGGTCGGTGATCCGCCGAAGAAAGGGGCACAGGAGGTAGAGCCCGAGGAGGCTGTAAATGAACCACATGTGGAAGCTCACACCAGGGCCGAACAGCAGGCCGAAAAAATGTTCTGCCGAGAGGGGGGTGTTTTCCCGCACGCTGTTATAGATGTAGTAGATTAAACTCCAGGAGGCCAGCGGGACTACCAGCTTAGGAATGTTGTGCCGGTAGAATGCCCAAATCCGGCAGGATTTGGAGTGGTTGAGAAACAGCGCGCCGCTGATCATAAAAAAGAGAGGGACCGCCGCCCGGTCAAATGGGTCCACCGTCATACAGAGGTACCAGGACGGGAGCTGGTAAAAAGCGGGGTTGACAATGATGTTGGCGACGCTGTGCAGAACAATGACCAACAAAATGGCCAGGCACCGAAGAAGATCGAAGTATACGATGCGCGCTCTCATCGTGCCGCCCCCCTCTGAGCGAACCGTTTGATTGGAGAAGCTCACTGGGGCATCCCCGCCTCGTAGTCCAGCCCGGTGAGGTACCGCCGGGCCAGGTCGAAGGCGTGGTGGGCGGTGATGGTGCGCAGCCGCTCCCGCACCGGGCGCAGGGTGATGTGGAGGGGCCGGACGTAAGTGCCCTCGGGGGTGGCGATGCCCACGAACATGGTGCCCACCTCGTTGCCCCGGTCGTCCTTGTCAGGGCCGGCCACGCCAGTGGAGGACAGTCCGATGTCGCAGCCCAGCACCCGCCGGGCCCCCTCGGCCATGGCCTCTGCCACCGGAGCGGACACCGCCCCGTACTGGTCCAGAAGCTCCTGGGGAACCCCCAGCACATGGTGCTTCACCTCGTTGGTGTAGGAGACAATGCCCCCCTTGAACACCTGGGAGGCCCCGGAGAGGTCGGTGAGCCGCTTGGCCATGAGGCCGCCGGTGCAGCTCTCAGCGGTGCCCAAGGTGAGCCCCTTCTCCTTCAAAAGCCCCTCCAGCACGAACTCCAGGGAGGGCACGTCCACCCCGTACACCAGGGGGCCGAAGTGCTCCTTCAGCTTGTCCACCGTGGGCAGCAGAAGGGCCTGGGCCTCCTCCTGGGTGGCGGCCTTGGCGGTGACCCGCAGCTCGCACTCCCCCTCTTTGGCGTAGGGGGCCAGGGTGGGGTTGGTCATGGCGTTCATCTGTTCCCGCAGCTGGGCCTCCATGGCGGACTCCCCGATGCCGAACAACTTCAGGGTGTGGGAGGCGATGACCCCCTCGGAGAACTGCTGCAGGTATGGGACCGCCCGGTACTGGAACATGGGGCGGCACTCGCTGGGGGGGCCGGGGAGCATGATGACATGGACCCCCTCCGCCTCAAAGGCGCAGCCAGGGGCGGAGCCCCAGTCGTTGACCAAAACAGTGCACCCCTCGGGGAGCATGGCCTGCTGGTAGTTGTTCTCGGTGAGTCTGCGCCCCCGCTTCTTGGCGAACTCCTCCAGCCGGCGCACTGAGTCCTCATCCCGGTACAGCTTTTTCCCAAAGGCCTCCGCCAGCACGTTTTTGGTCAGGTCGTCGCAGGTGGGCCCCAGGCCGCCGGTGGTGATGATAATGTCCGCCCGCTGTTTGGCGATGGCCACCGCCTCCCAGGCCCGCTGGGGGTTGTCCCCCACCACTGTGTGCCAATACACATTCAGCCCCAGGGCGCTGAGACCCTGGGAGAGCATCTGAGCGTCGGTGTTGGCGATGCTGCCCAGCAGCAGCTCGGTGCCCACCGACAGGATTTCCACTTTATGAGACAAAGGAAAGACCTCCATTGCAAGGCGTGGGAAGCCGCGCCCTTAATTTGTGCGTTTGTAGATCAGAGGCACGTCGTAGCCAAACACCCGTTTTCCTTCCCGCTCCATGGACTCGGATACCTCCAGGCGGTCGGGGAAGAAGCGCTCAAAGAGGGTGAATTTCATAACAGGGGAGAACATGCTCTCGCTGCCGCCCACCCAGCCGCCGTCCTGGAACCGGTAGATGGCGGGGGTGAACTTCTGGGAGGGGGAGAGCTGGTCAAAGGGGGTCTCCGGCATGGTCTCATAGGACAAGCTCTTGGGGTCCAGCCCCCGGGGCAGGTCGTAGGAGGTGAGCAGCACCCCGTCCGCCTCCTGGGTGAAGCAGAACAGGTGGGGGGAGGCGTTGGTGCGCCCCTGGACGGTGTAGTAGCTCTCCTCCAGCAGGAAGCGGCCAGGGAAATCCGCCGGAAGGCCGGAGATCTTCTGATTGCAGATGGTGTTTACATGCCGGGCAAAGGGGAAGGAAGCGTCTCCCGCCGCCTGGCGCTGTTCAAACTGTTCGCGGTTGTCAAAATGACCGCAGAGCAGGTCCAAAAATTCCGATAGATCGTGCATGATATAGCGCCTCCTGAAAGGTTTTGAATTGAGGGAATGATTTACAGGTTGACCTGCACCCGCTCGATGCCGTCCACGGCGGCCTTCACCATGGCGTCGATGTCCAGGGTCTGCTCGGCGGCCTCTACCTCGCCGGGCATGGGCCGCAGGCGGGGGTGCCGGGGGGTGAAGACGGTGCAGCAGTCCTCATAGGGGAGGATGGAGGTCTCGAAGGTGCCGATCTTCCGGGCGATCTGAACGATCTCCTCCTTGTCCATGCCGATGCAGGGGCGCAGAACGGGCAGGTCCACCACCGCGCCGGTGCAGCGCAGCGCCTCCATGGTCTGGCTGGCCACCTGCCCCAGGCACTCGCCGGTGACCAGGGCCTTGGCCCCGCAGCGGTTGGCCACCTCCTGGGCAATGCGCATCATAAAGCGGCGCATGAGGACGGTGAAGAGCTCCTCCGGGCAGGAGCGGCGCAGCTCCTCCTGGATGGCGGTGAAGGGGACCACGTGGACGGTGAGCCGCCCGGTCCAGGGGGTGAGCAGGCGGGCCAGCTCCAGCACCTTGTCCTTGGCCTCAGGGGAGGTGTAGGGGTAGGAGAAGAAGTGGACCATGTCCAGTGCCACCCCCCGCTTGGCGATCATCCAGGAGGCCACCGGGGAGTCAATGCCCCCGGACAGCAGGGAGACCGCCCGGCCGTTGATGCCAACGGGCAGGCCGCCCGCCCCGGGCTGGGCCTGGGCGTGGACGTAGGCGGCGTAGTCCCGCACCTCGATATACACGGTGAGCTCCGGGTGGTGCACGTCCACCTCCAGATTGTCATAGGCCTCGTGGAGCTCGCCGCCCACATACTGGCTGAGCTGGATGGAGGTCATGGGGAAGGCCTTGTCCGCCCGCTTGGTCTCCACCTTGAAGGATTTGGCGGAGCGCAGCTCGGTATCCAGGAATTCTTTGGCGGTGGCCAGAATGGCGTCCTTGTCCTTCTCACAGGGCCGGGCCAGGGACAGGCCCGCGATGCCGAACACCTTTTTCAGGGCCTCGTAGGCCCCCAGCACGTCGCAGCGGTCGTCCTTGGGCTCCACATAGGTGGCCGACTGGCGGGTGTATACCCGGAACTGGCCGTAGGGGTGGAGGCGGCGGTGGATGTTGGCCTGGAGCTTGTCCTCAAAGCTGCGGCGGTTCAGGCCCTTTAACACTAATTCGCCCAACTTGAGCAGAATGATTTCGTTCATTGAGATTCCTCACTTTTTGTTCTATGTTCCTCACATTATAACGAATCAGGCGGGAAATGTCTAGTTGCTGGGTGGATTCTGCAAAAGGTTTAGCAGGCGGGTCCCATCATATAGTCCCTGGCAATAAAAAAATTTCAGTTTGCGTTCCGTGTGGCGTTGAAAATCTGCGGCGATTTCCTGTAGAAGATCCTGCTGATCCAGAGAAAGTGCGTCCATCAGCATGCCGGTTGTGTTGTGGCTCCACTGTTGAAAGTAGTAATGTTCCGCAGTGTTTTGGTCCTGTCGCTTAGCTTCCTCGTATAATTGGTCCCATAGGGTTTCCCAAATTGTATTTTCCTGCATGTCTTATTCATCCTTTCTTCGGTGTGGATGAGAATAGTATAAAGGAAAAGATAGATTAGGAGAGGACCTATTTCAGTCCATGGGGAATTTTTTGGAGAAGTTTTGCCCTTTTAAAGCCTTCCCCTTTAGGGGAAGGTGGCTGGCCGTCAGGCCAGACGGATGAGGGGGACAGATTTTGGATTGGTTCGTTGTACGCAGGGGGATTTCGCCGCCTGCGGGCGGCGAGTGACTTTGCCCGCGGCGGCAAAGTCACCAAAACGCCGCCGGGGAACGGCTCAGGATGGACACTTCGTGTCCATATTCGCCTTATCCCCGGACCCCATTACGGGGGACGCGTACCTGAAAGTCAGCAGAGGATTTCCGGCGCGCAAAATCTGAGTGGCTGGTCTAAATTCCCGCCGGGCCACTGGGCCCTGGCTGTTCTAAAATTGCGGCTGGTGCGGTTTCACTTCCGCGCCTAGGTTTGCCGAACCAACGCTCCCACCTCGTTTCCCGCTGTAGGGGCGCACAGTGTGCGCCCGCGGGCCGCCGAGGTCGTCGGCCCCTACGGAACGGCCGGAGAGTTTCCCGTATTTCGAAGGGGCGACCTTTGGCCGCCCGCAAGCCTTCCCCCTGCAAGGGGGAAGGTGCCGAGCGCATGCGAGGCGGATGAGGGTGGGCTTCGGAATGGCAGAACCCTCTCGACGGGCTGGCCAGTGTCCGGCCCCTACGAAAGAAGGGATGGCTTATAGAGTTGCCGTAGGGGCGGCCCCATGTGGCCGCCCGCTATTTTCCGCCGCTTTACTTGAGTTTACCACCGGCATTAAAATCCCTGTGGTGAAAAATGAACCAATTCAGGCACATGTGTCAAAACCATCTCCCTGCCGGGCATACTACGCTGGGGGTGAGGAACATGAGCAAACGCAAAACCAAACGGTCATCCCAACAAATGGGGGAGAACCTGCGCCTGAATCCCCAGCTGCGTCTGTGTCCTAAATTTGATCCGGACAGCATCGCGGAGTTCCATGTGGGGGAACCAGGTGAGATGGGCGTCCGGGTGGTGGACAACTGCGCGGAGGAGCACATCATGTAAAAAGTGTGCAGAAGGGCCCCAGCCTGCGGCTGGGGCCCAATTTTTATCGGATGAAGTTGGTGCGCTGGAAGGGCTCACGCTCCGGGATGCCGAAGGCCTCCTTGCCCAGCTGGATGCTCTTCATCAGGAAGACCATGTTCCGGGCTAGGGTGCGCATGCCCTGAAGGCCCTCCGCGTCCTGGGCGGCCTCGCCGGGCTCCCGGCCGTGAATGCCGTTCCAGTACTGGCCGGAGGCGATGGGCATGCCAGAGATGCCGAAGAACTTGTTCAGCTCGTCGTAGGTAGCGGTGAGCCCGCCCCGGCGGGCGGCGGCCACGGCGGCTCCCACCTTCATGGTCTTGTCGAAGTGGGTGCTGTAAAAGAGCCGGGTCAGAAAAGCCACCAGGGTGGCGTTGGCCGAGGCGTAGTACACCGGGGTGCCCACTACCAGGCCGTCACAGGCCTCGAACTTGGGGGCGGTCTCGTTTACCAGGTCGTCAAAAACGCATTTGCCAGCCTCCATACATTTGTTGCAGCCGATACAGCCCTGGATGTTCTTATTGCCCACGTGGACGGTCTCCACCTGGATGCCCTCCTGGACAAAAATCTGCTCCATCTCGCGGAGGGCGATGGCGGTGTTTCCGTTGGGCTTGGGGCTGCCGTTGATCATTAGGACATTCATTGTGACAAAACCTCCTGAAAATAGAAACGAGAGAAGTGTACCCCTCTGTCAGCAACACTATCATATACCCTGGAGTGCACTCCAAGTCAAGAGAGGGGCGTCGTTTTTTCCAAAGGAGAAGAGAGAACCTCCACACGGGTGCACACCCGCTCCAGAAGGGGGGCGCTGTGGCTGACAATGAGCAGCCCCAGATTCCGCCGCTCCGCCTCCCGCAGGAGGAAATCCCAGATCTGGGCCTGGGTGATGGGGTCCAGCATGGCGGTGATCTCGTCGCACAGCAGGTATCTTGTGGCCCTGCCCAGGGCCCGGGCGATGCAGAACCGCTGGAGCTCCCCGCCGGACAACTCCTGGGGGTAGCGGCGCAGCCACTGGGGCTGAATGTGCAGCTCCTCCAGCAGGCGCTCCTCCACCGGGCCCGCCTCCTTCAGGGATACCTCCAGGGGGAGGAGGGGGTCCAGCACCGTCTCCGGGTGCTGCCAGATCATCTGGACCGGGCAGGCCCCCCGGTACTGGGACAGGGGGCGGCTATCCAAAAGGACCTCCCCCGCTGTGGGGCGCTCGTACCCCGCCAGCAGCTTGCACAGGGTGGTCTTGCCCCGGCCACTGGGGGCGGTGAGGCCCACCCGCTCCCCCGGCTCCAGGGTGAGATTCACGTGTTCCAAAACGGGTCCCTTCCCCCGGCGGGGGTAGCGGAAGGTAAGGCCGCGGGCTTCCAGGCTCATGGGGTATCTCCTCCTTCCGGGGTATAGCAGCGGACCATGCCGCCCGCCTGGGGCACATAGGGGACGGGGCCGCCGGACCGGCACTGCGCTTGGCAGCGGGGACACCGGGGGGCGAACTGGCAGCCGTCCGGAATATCACCCGGATAAGGCTGGGTGCCGGGGATGGGTTTGAACCCGTTCTGAGGCAGGGCGCCCCACAGGGCCCGGGTGTAGGGGTGGCGGAGTTTTCCCGCTGAAAAGTCGGCGGCGTCCGCCTCCTCGATGGTCTCCCCGGCATAGAGGACCAACACCCGGTGGGCGATGGTGAGGGCCAGCTCCAGGTCGTGGGTGATGAGGAGCACCCCGGTCCCCTCCTCCGCCAGTTCCCGGAAGTGGCCCAGAATGCGCCCGGCGGCCCGGGCGTCCAGGCCGGGGGTGGGCTCGTCGGCGATGAGCAGTTTTGGGTGTTCCACCGCGGCGGTGGCGATGAGCACCCGCCGGGCCATGCCGCCGGAGAGTTCGAAGGGGTAGAGCTCCTCCGTCTCCGCCCCCAGGCCGTACCGGGCCAGCACGCTCCGGCTCTCATCCCGGGCGGAGGCGTCCCGCCGCCCCCGGCGCACCTGGGGGCCCACCGTCATCAGGGGGTCCAGGTAGGTGACCCCCTGGGGGACCAGGACGATCTCCCGGCCCCGGAGGGCCTCTGCCCGTTTTTGGGTGAGAGGTTCCCCACGGTAGAGAATGGTCCCCTCCATGGCACTATTGTAGGGGAGGATACCCAAAATCCCGTGGGCAAGTAAACTCTTGCCCGAGCCGCTGGAGCCCACCACCGCCACCACCTGGCCGGGGTGGATGGAGAAGGACAGGTCGTGGATGACGGGGAGGTTTTGCTTTTGGGTGCCCCGGCTGTATTGAGAGAAGGAGAGAGATAGATGGGATACCTGTAAAATTGGTTCCATGGAGGTTCAGCTCTTTTCGTGGGAGATTTCGCCCTGCGGGGCGAGTTTCTTTCCCAGCGATGGGAAAGAAACCAATGGCCCAGGCCCCCCTCTCTTGCCCCTTCGGGGCAATTCACCTTGAGGATCGCCGGGGGACGCGTGCCTGTTGAATTTTGCAGAATTTCCGGCATGCAAAATCTGAGTGACACTCTAAATTCCCGCCGGGCCACTGGGCCCTGGGTTTGCAAAAATTGCATTCGTTGCGGTCCCAGCTCTGCGCCTGGCTTTGCTGAGCAGGTGATAGTTGGTCTATTATCGGCGTGCCGGCCAGTGTCCGGCCCCTACGAAAAAGAAGGACCCGCTTCCAGATCTGCTGTAGGGGCGGGTGTCCTCACCCGCCCGCCAGATTTCAAGCAAGGCTCCTATAAAGCCGTAGGGGCGGCCCTTGCGGTCGCCCGCCGTGAGGAAATCGCTCCAACCTGTAGGGGCGGCACACTGGGCCGCCCGCCGTCCATCTGAGCCGCACTTGAGCCCCACCTACCTAAAAGGCGCGCTTCCCGCCAAGAGGAGGACCACCCAAAGGTTACCGGAAACTCAGCGGCAGCGGTCATAGAACGGTAGCCAATCCCCTGTCCACCCGCGCCTTTGCGATGATGGAGCAGCTTCCTAATTGGCGGCCCCCGTAAAATGGGGGTCCAGGGGGTGAGCGAATATGAGCGCGAAGCGCTCATCCTGAGCTCATCCCTTGGCGGTTCTTTGGTGACTTTCTGGGCGGCCAGAAAGTCACTCGCCGCCGCAGCGGCGAAACACCCCTTAAAAAAGTCCTTTTGCGTTACTGATGCACACTGGACGGGTCCAGCACCCGCCGCACCTGCTCCCCCAGAGCGGCAAAGAGGAGGACCACCCCCACCAGGGCCAGCCCGGGGAACAGGGCCAGCCACCACCGGCCGGTGGTGAGGTACTGCATGCTCTCTGAGAGGATGACCCCAATGGCGGGCTGCTCCGAGGACAGACCGAAGCCCAGGAAGGTGACGCTGGCCTCGTGGAGAATGGCGTGGGGGAACTGGAGGATCAGACCGGTGAGGAACTGGGGCAGCAGGTGGGGGAGGAGGTGCCGCCGGACGATCTGCCCCCGGGGGACTCCCAACTTTTCCGCGGCCAGCAGATAGGGGGCGTGGCGAAGGGAGAGAACTTCGCCGCGGATGACCCGGGCCAGGGAGGGCCAGTGGCTCAGGGACACCCCGGCCACCACCCCGAGAAAACCCCGGCCGAAGGCCAGGGAGATGAGCATGACCAGCAGGATGTGGGGGATGCCCAGAAACAGGTCGATGCACCAGGAGAGGACCGCGTCCGCTCTCCGGCTCAGGGCGGCGGCCACCCCGCAGAACAGGGCGATGACCGCGCTCACCAGGGCGGTGAGCACGCCGATGCGGATGGACAGGGACAGCCCGGCCAGGGTGCGGGCGAGCATGTCCCGCCCCATCCAGTCGGTGCCGAACAGAAAGGAGAGGCTGGGGGAGCGGTTCATGCGGGAGAAGTCGGTCTCCATGGCCCGCTGGGTGAGCAGAGCGCCGGCCATCGTGACCGCCAGGAGCACCGCCAGGGTGAGGAGCAGGAGCAGGAGGGCCCTCTGCCGCCGGTTGGGCTGTCTCATGATTTGGCCGCCCCCCTTCGGATCTTGGGGTCCACCGCGCCGTAGAGGAGGTCGGCAATCAGATTGCCCCCAAAGACGATGGCGGCGGTGATGACGGTGATGCCCAGGAGCAGGGGCAGGTCACTGCCCAGCCCGGCGGTCACTGCCGCCTGGCCCAGTCCGGGATAGGAGAACACCTGCTCCACCAGCACCGAGCCGCCGATGATCTCACTCACCGAGGCAAACTGCAAGGTGATGGCGGGAAGGGCCACGTTCCGCAGGCCGTGGCGCAGGACGATGCTCCGGAGGGACTCCCCCCGGGCCCGGGCGAACAGCACGTAGTCCGACTCCATCACGTCCACCATCTTCTCCCGGGTGTGGAGGGCGATGGAGGACACCCCGGTGATGCTGAGGGTGAGGGCGGGGAGGACGGCGTGGTGGAGGCGCTCCAGGAAGGTAACGCTGTCCGCATCCACCCCGATGGGGACGGACAGACCGGTGGGGAACCACCCCAGCCACACGGAGAACACCAGCAGCAGGAGGATGGCCAGCCAGAAGGCGGGAGTGCTGGAGATGAGCAGGCACCAGCCCCGGATGAGCCGGTCAGGCCAGCGGCCCCGAAAGGAACCGGCCAGCACCCCCAGGGTGAGCCCTAAGATCCCGGACAGAACCCAGGCGAACAGGAGCAGTCCCAGGGAGTTCCCCAGCCGCTCCCCGATGATGGCCAGCACCGGCTGGCGGTAGAGCAGGGAGGTGCCCAGGTCCCCGTGGAGGGCGTCGGACAGCCAGCCCAGGTAGCGCTCCGGCAGGGGAGTGTTCACCCCCCAGTAGTCCTCCAGCTGAGCGATCTGTTCCTGGGACATGGTGCCCAGGGCGGCCTGGCCCACATTGGTCTGGAGAGGGTCCAGAGGGGAGGCGGACATGAGCAGAAAGGCCGCCAGGCTCACCCCCAGCAGGAGGAGCAGCATGCGGATCAGTTTTTTTCCCGCGAATTGGAGGCGGTGTTTCATTGGGAGGCTCCTTTCTTGGAAAGGTTTGCAGGGGAATTTCACCGCCTGCCCTTCTCAAGCCTTCCCCCTGGGGGGAAGGTGGCTGGCCGAAGGCCAGACGGATGAGGGGGCGATGATAGAGCTTTTGCCTTTGTCGCAGGGGGAGTTTCGCCGCCCCGGCGGCGAGTGACTTTCTCAGCGATGAGAAAGTCACCAAAGAATCGCCGGGGGACGGCGGGCGGCCCAGTGTGCCGCCCCTACAGCAGATCTGGAAGCGGGCCTTTCTTTTTCGTAGGGGCCGGACACTGGCCGGCACGCCGATAATAGACCAACTATCACCTGCTCGGCAAAGCCAGGCGCAGAGTTGGGACCGCAACGAATGCAATTTTTGCAAACCCAGGGCCCAGTGGCCCGGTAGATATTCAGACCAGCCACTCAGATTTTGCGCGCCGGTAATGACACATTACCTACCGAGAGTGCGTCCCCCGTAATGGGGTCCAGGGGGGAGCGAATATGAGCGCGAAGCGCTCATCCTGAGCTCACCCCTGGTGCCTCTTTGGCTTCTTTCTGGGCATCCAGAAAGAAGCTCGCCGCCCGCAGGCGGCGAACCCCCGCGCGTCGTCCGATCAAGCCCAGCCCCACTGATCCACGTTGTTGACAATGGACCACCCGTGCCCATGTGGATGAATTTTCTGCTCTGCGATCTGAAGCCCATCCCGCACCCAGTAGAGGTGGTCCACATTGACCAGCCATACCCAGGGCACGTCCCCCTCCTGGGTGACGCCGGTGGCACCGTCCCACTGGGCGAGCTGCCAAAGCTGGTAGGACTCCTCCAGATCGGTGCTGGCCAGGGCGGCGTCCATGTAGGAATCCACCGTGGGGTTGGAGTAGGGGGTGTACTGGGCGGAGCCGGTGTCCCCGATGGTGTGGTAGAGATTGTAGAGCTCCATGGGGGTGTGGGCCCCCCAGCCCCAGATCAGAGGCTGGGACAGGGCCCGGTCATAGGCGGTGTCCCAGCCCACCCCCTCCAGGGTGCAGGCGATGCCCAGCTCCTCCATCTGGTTGGCGAAGTCGGCGCACAGGGCCTGGCGCACAGAATCTCCGGTGGAGTAGAGCAGATTCAGCTGAGCCCGCACTCCGTCCTTGTAGCGGTAGCCGTCGTCGGATAGGAGCCAGCCCGCCTCCTCCAGCAGGGCGGCGGCCCCCTCCGGGTCATAGGCCACTTCTGCGGCCTCGTTGTACCAGGGCAGGCCGTCGCACACGCTGTAGGCGGGGGAGCCGTAGCCGTTTAACACGTGGTCGATCATCTCCTGGCGGTCCACCCCCATATTGATGGCCCGGCGGACCCGCACGTCGGCGGTGAAGTCATTGCCCACGGTCCGGCCCTGGCTGTCCGTCCCGGCGGGGACGGCGGGGAGGTTGAACCCCCGGTTGTCCACACTGTCGTAGGCGGCCAGGGAGTAGCCGCCGATGGTCTGGTCGGAGTAGGTAGCCGAGGTGTAGGCCATGTCCACCTGCCCCGCCTGGGCAGCCAGGAAGGCGGCGTCCTCCTCCATAAAGAGGATGACCACCCGGCGCATTTTTGGGGCCTCCCCGTAGTAGTCAGGGTTGGCCTCCAAAATCACCTGCTGGCCCCGGTCCCACTGGACCAGGGTGTAGCGGCCCGAGCCGATGGGATTGGAGCCGTAGGCGGTCGGGTCGTAGGCGTGCTCCGGCAGGATACCCACGATGGCCATGGTGTAGGGCCAGATGGAGAAGGGGCGGGTCATATGAAAGACCACGGTGGTCTCATCGGTGGCTTCCGCATAGTCCAGCATGGTGAAGTCGTTCACCGAGCTGGAGGTTTTCACCGTGTTGTAAGTAAAGGCCACATCCTCCGCCGTCAGGGGTTCCCCGTCGGTAAAGGACACGTCGTCCCGGATGGTCACCGTCCAGGTGAGGCCGTCCTCGCTGACGGTGTACCCGGTAGCCAGGTCATAGCCGATGGTCAGGTCCGTGTTGGTGACGGTGAGGGTAGACTGGATGAGGGGCTCGTGGACGTGTTCCCCAGCCCCCCAGCCGAAGGCCGGGTCAAAGCCGGAGGCGGGCTCAGAGTTGGGGTCCATGGCCACCACCACTGTGTCCGTCCCCTGGGCGGGGCCGGAGGGGGAGGAGCCGGCGGCATTCCCACCGCAGCCGGCCAGGAGCAGGGAGCCGGAGAGGACGACGGATACAAGAAAGGAAAATCGCTTCACAGAGATACCTCTTTCTAAACAGATGGGGTGTAGGGGCGCATAGCATGCGCCCGCTGTGGTCGACTGGCCGGAGGTCACAGCTTTCTCAAAATCTCCTCCACGACCTCCTGATAGGGGGTCCCGTGTTCTCGGGCCAGGGCGGCCGCGTCCTCAAACTCCGGCTTTGTGTGAGTGACGCCGTAGCCCTGGGCCAGCTTCAGGCGCACCGGACCCCACTGGGTCTGGACCTGGCCCACTCCCGGCGTCAAAAAATACTTGCCGCAGCGGCGTACCCGCAGCCCGTTGGTGGTGGTCTCGGCGAGGATGTGCCGGGCCATGTCTCCCTCACGCTCGGGGGCGCACAAGACGGTGAGTACGTGGCCGGGGCGGCCCTTCTTCATGGTGCCGGGGGTGACGTACACGTCCAGAGCTCCCTGCTCCAGCAGGCGGGAGCAGGCGAAGGCCAGGGCCTCGGGGGTCATGTCGTCGATGTTGCATACCAGCTCCAGAATCTCCCCGTTGGCCTCCTCGGCGGTCTCCCCCAGGAAAGCCCGGACGCAGTTGGCCTGTTCAAACTGCTTGGTGCCGATGCCCACGCCCACGGCCTGGGCAGTCATTACCGGCATGGGGCCGAAGGACTGGGCGAAGTGGGTGAGCAGAGTGGCCCCGGTGGGGGTGCACAGCTCCCCCCGGACCGTCCCGCCGTAGATAGGCACCCCGGAGAGAAGGTTGGCGGTGGCGGGAGCGGGGACGGGCATGACCCCATGGGCGCACCGCACCGTGCCGCTGCCCACATGGACGGGGGAGGCCAGGACCTGGTCAGGCTGGAGCAGGTACAGGGCGTAGCACACCCCCACCACGTCGGCCACCGCGTCCAGGGCCCCCACCTCGTGGAAGTGCACGTCCCCCACGGGACAGCCGTGGGCCTTGGCCTCCGCCTGAGCGATGGCGTCGTACACCCCTCTGGCGTGGGCTTTTACCTCCTGGGGCAGGGGGAGGCGGTCGATGACCGCTCCGATGTGGCCCGGGGTGGCGTGGTGGTGATGGTGGTGGTGCCCCTCCCCGTGGTCGTGGCTATGGTCATGGTTGTGGCCGTGCTCATGCCCATGATCGTGCTCGTGTTCATGGTCATGGTGGTGATGTTCTTCCCCGTGGTGGTGGAGATGATCCTGGCCGGCGGCCTCCGGGGCGGCGGGCTCGGTCTCCTCCTGGCCGTCCACCATTACTGCCATGTGGGTGCCCGCGATGCCGCAGGTGGAGGCCCCCTGGGCCTCCAGATGTACCCCTGGGAGCCCCAGGCTGTTCATGGCATCCAGGAAACTCTGCTTGTCCTCCAGCAGTTCGTACAGGGCGGCCATGAGCATATCTCCGGCGGCCCCCATATTGCATTCCAGGTAAAGCGTCTTCATTTTATTCCACCAGACCTTCCATCTGATTGATGCGGCTGGCCAGGTACCCCGCGCCGAAGCCGTTGTCGATGTTGACCACGCTGCACCCGGAGGCGCAGGAGTTGAGCATGCTCAAGAGGGCGGACAGTCCGCCGAAGCTGGCCCCATAGCCCACGCTGGTGGGCACCGCGATGACGGGGCAGTCCACCAGCCCGCCGATGACCGAGGCCAGGGCCCCCTCCATCCCCGCCACGGCGACCACGCACCGGGCGGACATGAGGGTGTCCAGGTTGGAGAGCAGCCGGTGGAGCCCGGCCACTCCCACGTCGTACAGGCGGGTGACCTGGTTTCCCATGGCCTCGGCGGTGAGGGCGGCCTCCTCGGCCACCGGCATGTCGCTGGTGCCCCCGGTGGCCACCACGATGTTCCCCAGCCGCTTCTGTTCTCCGGGGTAGGCCAGGCCCAGCCGGGCCTCCGGGTGGTAGTCCAGGGGGACCGACTGGCCCACCCGATCCGCCGTTTCCTGGGAAATACGGGTCACCAGAATGTTCCGGCAGCCCCGCTCCCCCATGGTCCGGGCGATCCCGGAGATCTGCTCCGGGGTCTTGCCCGCCCCGTAGATCACCTCGGCCGCCCCCTGGCGGACGGAGCGGTGGAAGTCCACCTTGGCGTAGCCCAGGTCCTCAAAGGGGGCCTCTTTTAACTTCAGAAGGGCGTCCTCCGGGGTGGTCTCGCCGGAGGCCACCCCCCGCAGGAGGGCGAGAATGTCGTGTTTGTTATCCATGTTGAAAACCTCCATTGACTGACGGCGCACATGGGGTAGTGCGCGGTAGGGCGGGGGCTCGCCCCCGCTGTATGCGGACGAGCCCTTATTCGATGCTGCGGGGCTTCAAGTCCAAAAGTATCCCATCAAACGCGGCCCCAAGGGCGGCGGAGACTGCCTCACGCTGTTCCAAAACCAGGGGCAGCTGCTCCCCCGTCACCTGGAGCCGGGCCGCCCCGTGGAAGAACCGCACCCGGAAATCCCGGAACCCCAGGGCCTCCAGCGCGCACTCCGCCCGCTCCACCCGGTCCAAATCCTCTTTGGTAATGGGGGTGCCGGTGGGGATGCGGGTGGCCAGACAGGCGTAGGCGGGCTTGTCCCAGGTGAACAGCCCCGCCTCCCTGGAGCGGCGGCGCACCTCCTCCTTGGTCAGGCCGCACTCCCGCAGGGGGGAGCGCACCTCCAGCTCCCGGAGGGCCCGCATGCCGGGCCGGTCCCCCGCGTTGTCCGAGGCGTTGGTGCCGTCCAGAAGCACCGTGTATCCGTCGTCCCGGGCGGCTGCCCACAGTTGGGAGAACAGGGCGGTCTTGCAGTGGTAGCACCGCTGGGGGCCGTTGGCCGCCGCCTCCGGGACGGCCAGGATGTCCGCCTCCACCACCGTCATGGGGACCGCCAGCTCCGAAGCCAGGCGGCGGGCGTCCTCCAGCTCAAACTGGGGCTGGAAGGCGGTCTTCACATAGTAGGCCCGCACATCACAGCCGCACTCCCTGGCTGCCCACAGCAGGAAGGCCGAGTCGGTCCCGCCGGAGAAGGCCACGGCGGCCTTTGGAACTAAGCTGAAAAATTCGTTTAGGGTCATAAAAGGAAACTCCTCTCCACAGAAAAAGGCGCCTGTTTTCCCCCGCTTCGGCGGGAAAAAGCAGGCGCCTTCGTGACACCAAGTAACAGGAAAAGCAAAAACAAAAGGCTCAGGGAGCGGAGATCCAGCTTGGCCGGACGGTCCGGCTTCGTGCCGGAATTGTGTGAGCTCCCTGGGACAGTCTTAGTGTAACATCTGGAGTATACTCCAAGTCAAGGGGGAACGGGAAAATTTTTCTCTCTCGCCTCATAATTATTTCAGCATCCGCCGGGACCACCGCTCTTTCTGAGGTGTGTACGGGGGATACCGCAGGGGCATGTCCAGCCGGGTGGAGGTTTTCAAAACTCCCTTCTCATGGCTGAAGGTGAGGAAGCTCCGCTTTCCGTGGTAGGCCCCCATGCCGCTGTTCCCCACCCCGCCGAAGGGCAGGCGGGAGGAGGCCAGGTGGAGGATGGTGTCGTTGACGCACCCGCCCCCGAAGGAGAGCTCCCGGAAGACACGGCGCTCGGCAGTGCGGTCTGAGGTAAACAGGTACAGGGCCAGGGGCCTGGGCCGGGCGCGCACAAAAGCGATGGCCTGGTCCAGGGAGTCCACCGTGAGCACCGGCAGGATGGGCCCGAAGATCTCTTCCTGCATAACGGGGTCCTCCGGGGTCACCCCGTCCAGCACCGTGGGGGCGATGCGCAGCCGCTCCGGGTCACAGCCGCCCCCCACAACCACTTTCTCCCGGTCCAGCAGGGAGATCAGACGTGTAAAGTGTTTTTGGTTTATGATCTTTCCGTAACCTGAATTTTGCAGGGGGTCAGGGCCGTACATGCGGCCAATTTCACGGCTGATTTCCGACAAGAACTTTTCCTTTACAGATTGGGATACCAGCACATAGTCCGGAGCCACGCAGGTCTGGCCGCAGTTGAGGAATTTCCCAAAGACGATCCGCCGGGCGGCCACGGTCAGGTTAGCGGTCTCGTCCACAATACAGGGGCTCTTGCCCCCCAGCTCCAGGGTGACGGGGGTGAGGTGGGCGGCCGCCTTGGTCATCACCTCCCGGCCCACGGCCACGCTGCCGGTGAAGAAGATGTAGTCGAAGGAATGCTCCAGCAGGCACTGGTTCTCCTGCCGCCCGCCCTCCACCACGGCGGCGTGCTCCGGGGGGAGGGCCCCCCCGATGAGGGCGGCCAGCACAGCGGAGGTATGGGGGGAGTAGGCGGAGGGTTTTACCACCGCGCAGTTCCCCGCCGCCAAGGCCCCGATGAGGGGCTCCAGGGTGAGGAGGACGGGGTAGTTCCAGGGGGAGAGGATGAGTACCACCCCGTAGGGCTCAGGCAGAACGGAGCACCGGCCGGGGAACTGGGCCAGGGAGGGGAGGACCGGCCGCCGGCGGCTCCAGCCCTTCACGTGCCTGCGCACATAGCGCAGCTCGGACAGGGTGAGGCTGATCTCGCACAGAAACGCCTCCATCCGGGACTTGCCCAAATCCGCCTGGAGGGCCCGGTACAGGTCCTCCTCGTGTTCCAGAATGGCCTGTTCCAGCCGGTCCAGGGCCTGGATGCGGGCCTGGACCGGGAGGGTCCGGCCGGAGAAAAAGTGGGCTCTCTGCTGTTCCAGCAGGGCCTGAATCGCTTGTTCGGTGGGCATGGTACGCCTCCCTCTAACAGTTTCCCATCTATCTTGCCCCAAATGAAGCAAAAGGTCAAGAAAAATTCCGCCGAAACTGCGGTATAATAGGAGAAAGACGAGAGGGAAAAGGATGAGCAGGCGGTATTGTTTTGAGGCGGGGCTGGAAGCGGTGCCGGAGCGGGGCGGGGCCTACGTGCGCTTCCCCTACGACCTGCGACAGGAGTTTGGCCGGGGGCGGGTGCAGGCCGACTTTGACGGGGTCCCCTACAGGGGCAGCCTGGTCTATATGGGGGTGTTCCGGGAGGACGGGACGCCCTGCCCCATTCTGGGGGTGCGGAAGGACATCCGGGAGCGGCTGGGCAAACAGCCCGGGGACACCGTGACCGTCACCCCGGAGGCTCTGAAGGAATAAATAGCAGGCCGCCGCTGAGATTGCTCAGCGGCGGCCGTGCTGTTTTTACAGGTCGGTGCGGGGTTTGGCGCTCATCTCCCAGAAGTGGAGCTCGTGGAGGGAGCAGGCCCGGAAAATCTCCAGGCACGCCTGCTGGCGCTCGGGGCTCAGGTCCCGGCAGACCCGGTCGGTGAAGCGGCACCAGGTTTCACAGGCGGCCTCATAGTCCGGGCTGGCGTAGTCCCGGACCAGAGGCCAAAAGAGGGAGTCCTTCAGGCCGGGGGCCTGCTGGAGCAGGCGCTGGAAGATCCAGGCGTAGCTGAGCATGCAGGGGAGGCAGGCCATCATGCACTCGGGGGTGCCCTCCCCAGCTCGGGCAGCCTGGATCATGCAGTCGGTGTAGGCCTGATTTTCCGGGCGGAGGGGGAGGTGCTGGATGTCCCCGTCGGAGAGGCCGAAGTGCCGGAGGTAGTGAAGGCGGGTGGCGCCCTCCCCCTCGTTGACGAAGGAGAGGAGGGAGTAATAGCTGCGGATGGCGTCCATGTCCTCCGCCTTGGTCATGCCCCAGGCGAACACCTTGGCGTACTCCCGGAGGTAGAGGCTGTCGTCCACAATGTACCCCTTGAGGCACTCTGGGTCCAGGGAGCCGTCCGCCATGCGCTGGAGAAATTCACTGTTCAGACAGTCCTGCCAGATGGGGAGGCTGTCTTCCACGAGACGTTTGGTAAATGACATATCAGACACCTGCTTTCACGGTCCGGCGCAGCCGGGAGATGGGGAGGAGCGAGACGATGATGATGGTGGCCAGCCCCTCGGTTCCATGGCCGGAGAGGTTGGCGAGAATGCTGTAGGCCCAGGGGCCGTAGCCGTCCCAGGCGTACTGGGCGAAGAAGACGGCCCCGGCCATGATGTGGCTGGTGACGCTCAGGACCACGGCCAGAGCGGTGCCCGCCACGATCTTCCACCGGCGGTCGGTGCCGAAGATGCCGGCGTAGCCCAGGGCGGAGAAACAGATGAGCTGTTCCACAAAGGGCTGAGCCCAGTGGACCGGCTGCCACTCCGGCAGCAGGAGCATGGCCAGCACCCCGGTGACCCAGCCCGCGCAGAAGGCCACCTGGGGCCGGTGGATCAGGGAGAGCAGCAAAATGGGGAGCATGGCCCCCAGGCTGATGTGACTCCCGTTGGGGAGGGTGATGAGAAAGCAGCGCAGCACCAGGGTAGCGGCGGACATGAGACCGGCCAGACAGATGTCCCGGGAGGTGAGACGCAGCCCCCGGCACAGCCAGATGGTGGTCCCGAGGACGGCGACGGTAAAAATGCCGGCGATGAGCTCAGTCACGGACGTACTCCCCCTTGAGGTCAAAGAGGTGGTCCATGGGGCCCTGTCCCGCCCCCAGGTCCAGCATGGCTGCCAGAGCCCCGGACAGATAGGCCTTGGCCCGCTCCACCGCGGTGTCCAGGTCACAGCCCTTGGCCAGGTTGGAGGCGATGGCGGAGGAGAGGGTGCACCCAGTACCGTGGGTGTTGGGGTTGTGGATCCTGCGGCCGTGGAACCACTTGCAGGTCCCGTTCCGCCACAGAAGGTCGTTGGCGTCGTTCAGGTCGTGGCCCCCCTTGCACAAAACGGCGCAGCCGTAGGCCTCCCCGATGGCCTGGGCGGCCTTCTCCATGTCGGCGGGGCCGGAGATGGTCAGGCCGGAGAGAACCTCCGCCTCGGGGATGTTGGGGGTGAGGACGGTGGCCAGGGGGAGCAGCAGCTCCTTCAGGGCGTCCACCGCCTCCTGGGAGATGAGGCGGGAGCCGCTGGTGGCCACCATTACCGGGTCCACTACGATATTTTTGGCCTTGTACTGCTTCAGCTTGTCCGCAATCACCTCAATAAGGCCGGTGGAGGCGACCATTCCGGTCTTGACCGCGTCGGGGAAGATGTCGGTGAAAATGCAGTCCAGCTGGCTGGCCAGAAATTCCGGGGTGGACTCGAGAATGCCGTAGACGCCGGTGGTGTTCTGGGCCGTCAGGGCGGTGACCGCGCTCATGGCGTAGACGCCGTTGGCGGTCATGGTCTTGATGTCGGCCTGGATTCCGGCGCCTCCGCTGGAGTCGCTTCCAGCGATCGTCAATGCTGTTTTCATGGGAAAACTCCTTTCTGTTCTTTAAACGCATTGAAGTTTTGTACCGCGACAGCAGGTGGTGCCCCCAAGCTGCCGCTCCTACTTTTCTTGAAAGAAAAGTAGGAAAAAGAACTTTGCGCGAAACTTCGTTTCGCCTCTCTTTAAATTTGAGAGTGCTGTGTGCTTGATTGGATGAATGCTGCCCTTAACTGGGGGCTGTTTTCGCAGGAGATTTCGCCGCCCGCTCTTTTTAAGCCTTCCCCATGGGGGGAAGGTACCGAGCGTATGCGAGGCAGATAAGGGGGCAATCCTCCCCAAAGCCTTCCCCTTGGGGGGAAGGTGGCTGGCCGTCAGGCCAGACGGATGAGGGGACGATATTTGCTCCGCTTTGTTTGGGCGAATCCGGTAGGGCGGGGACTTGCCTCTCCCACGGGCCGGTCTGGGACCGGCCCCTACGAAATGGGGGACGGCTTCTGTGTTCGCCGTAGGGGCGGGTCCGTGACCCGCCTGTCAGGCTTCGGACGAGTCCCACGTAAAGCTGCAGGGGCGGCACACTGGGCCGCCCGCCGATTTCCCACCTACCTACTTGGGCCCGGAAGACAGGGCAGCGGCGAAATCCTTATTCCGTGAGGCCTTATTTCAACAACGCTAAAAACCCCGGATCATCCAGCCTTGGCAAATACCAGTCGCAGACTTCCCGCATGGCCTCCTGATCCCCCTCCGCCGAGGGGTCATACACCCCGGCCACCAGGAACCCCGCCTCTTTGGCGGTCCGGGCGGCGTGGAGAGCGTCCTCAAAGACGACGGTGTGCTCCGGTGCGGAGCCCAAACTGCGGGCTGCTGCAAAATACACATCCGGTCTGCTCTTGGAGCCGTACTGGAGGGAGCTGAAGGCGAACAGGAAGTGCTTCCACAGCCCCAGGCGGACCATGGCGTCCCGGGCCTGGAAGGCCTCGCTGGCGGTGGCGATGCCGCAGGGAACCCCCAGGGCGGCCAGCCGCTCCAGCAGTACGTCCGCCCCCGGCTTCATGGGGACCTTGTCCCGGTATTCGTCCGTCACCAGGTCGTTCACCCCGTCCATCACCTGCTCCGGGGTGCAGGGGAGGGAGAACCGGGCCACCATGTACTCGGAGGCCTCCCGGCGGCCCATCTCCTTGATGTCCTCGGCCAGGTCCTCCGGCGGCTCTCCGCCAAACTGCCGGACCAGGGCCTTGGGGGCCTCGTTCCAGATGTACATGGAGTCGGTCAAGGTGCCGTCCAGATCGAAAATTGCGCCTGTCAGCTTCATTTGGAAATCATTTCCTGGGTCTTGAGGAGGAGGGTGTGAGCGGCCTGCTGGATGTCCGGCTGGCCGTAGATGGCGGAGACCACCGCGATACCGCAGATGCCGCTGCCCGCCAGGGCCTGGACGTTGTGGGCCCCGATGCCCCCGATGGCCACCACCGGGATGTCCACGGCCTCACAGATGGCCTTCAGAGTGTCATAGCTCACCGCGTCCGCGTCGTCCTTGGTGCCGGTGGGGAACACCGCCCCAACCCCCAGGTAGTCGGCTCCCGCCGCCTGGGCGCGGAGGGCCTGCTCCACCGTCTGGGCGGACACCCCTAAGATTTTGTCCGGGCCGATCTTCTCCCGCACCTGGCCGGCCTCCATGTCGTGCTGGCCCACGTGGACCCCGTCGGCGTTCACCGCCACGGCCAGTTCCACGTCGTCGTTGATGAGGAAGGGGACGCCGTACCGGCGGCACAGGGCCTGGAGTTCCAGGGCCTCCGCCTGGAAGGCAGCCTCGTCCAGGTGCTTCTCCCGCAGCTGGATCATGGTGGCGCCCCCATTCAGGGACTCCTCTACCTGCCAGGCCAGGGTCTTGTCCCCCAGCCAGGCCCGGTCGGTGACCGCATACAGGAGCAGGTCCTTCTTATCGCACCTCATACTTGGCCCCCTTGTCCAGCGTAGCCCCGTCCATATGGAAGATAGCGTCGATGATCCGGTTGCGGTAGGTGGAGTTGCCGTCGGCGGGCTGCATATTGCTCCAGCCGATCTCACCGGCCAGGCCCATGGAGGCCACGGCGGCGGCGGCCGCCTCCAGGGGGCGGTCCGGGTTGGCCACAACGTATGCGGCGGTGAGGCCGGAGAGCTGGCAGCCGGTGCAGGTGATCTTCCCCATCTCCGGACGGCCGTTGCGGATGACGTAGCAGGTCTTCTCATCGGCCACCAGGTCGATGGCTCCGGTGATGGCCACCACGGCGTTCAGGCGGGCGGCCATGGACTTGGCGAAGGCCACGGACGCATCCAGGTTGTCCTCGGTCACCGCGTCGGCCACATCCGCGTCCACCCCCTTGGTGGTGCCGGAGCCGGCGGCCAGGGTCTTGATCTCCGAGATGTTGCCCCGGACCACGGTGAACTTGACCTCCTCCAGCAGCTTGAGGGCGGTCTGGGTGCGCAGAGCGCTGGCTCCCGCTCCCACCGGGTCCAGCACCACCGGGTGGCCCAGCTCGTTGGCCTTTTTCCCGGCGGCAAACATGGAGGGGATGGTGTTCTGGTTCAGGGTGCCGATGTTGATGTTCAGACCCCCACAGATGGAGGTGATGTCCTCCACGTCCTGGATGTCGTCGGACATGATGGGGCTGCCCCCGCAGGCCAGCAACACGTTGGCCACATCGTTGACAGTGACATAGTTGGTGATGTTGTGGACCAGGGGAGTGGTCTCCCGCACGCGGTCCAGACAGGTTCCGAGCATAGTTAGGTTCCTCCTTGCAATAAAAATACCGCGGGCCTGCCGTCACGAGGAAAGACAGTCCCGCGGTATGAAAAACCGGTTCTATGATCTCCCTACGTTGGCATTACCCAAATCAGGTCACAGGTCGAAGCGCACAGCTTCCTCTCAGCCCGTTTGCGAGCTCCCTTTTTGTTGATGGCCGCAGCCTGCGGTCAGGTGCATTATAGCGCAAGATGGATTAAATTGCAAGAACTCTTTCTTTTCCACGGGAGGGGCGGCACACCGGGCCGCCCGCCGGGTCTCTGCTTATTGGGGATATTTCGCCGCTCGATCTTTTTAAGCCTTCCCCCCAGGGGGAAGGTGCCCCAGTGCGCACACTGGGGCGGATGAGGGGACGATGATAGCACTCCTCCGTTTGTCGCAAGGGAGTTTCGCCGCCCAGGCGGCGAGTTACTTTGCCCATGGCGGCAAAGTAACCAAAACGCCACCGGGGACGCGGCCGATGGACTACGGCTCCGCTATGCTCCGCCTAGGTCCATAGGACCGCTTTCCCCGGACCCCATTACAGGGGACGCGTACTTGTTAGGTTTGCAATATTTCCGGCGCGCAAAATTTGAGTGGCATTCCGCGATTTCTTTCGGCCCACTGGGGCCTGGTCTGGTGGAAAATTGCAACGGCTGCGATTTCACAACTGCGCCTGGGTTTGTCGAGCCAACGGTACTTGGTCTGTTGACGGCGGGAGGCCCAAGAGCCTCCCCTACCCAATCCCGGAAAATCTTCTTGAAACCCGTAGGGGAGGGGCTGAAGGTGAATCGGCCGAAGGCCGAGAGAAGCCACCCTGGGGTGTGCCCCCTCCCGCCATTTTCCAGAAATGGATCGTTGTCCGCTGTAGGGGCGGCTATCAGCCGCCCGCTGCCCCTCCCGCCGGGCCGCTGGGGCCCTGAGTATGTAAAAACTGCCGCTGGTGCGGTTCCACACCTGCACTTAGGTCGGCCGAGCAGGCGGCGGCTGGTGCTGGGCTGTAGGGCGCGGCCTCCTGGACGCGCCGCGTGTATCTGCGGGCCGGCCGGTGTCCGGCCCCTACGATAAAAACGGACGGTTTCCGGATACGCTGCAGGGGCGGGGCCTAGACCCGCCCGTCCTGGGGCTCAAATATGCCCTCGTTAAACCGTAGGGGCGGCACACTGGGCCGCCCGTCCAACCAGCCCTATCCGTCACGGCTTCGCCGTGTCCCCTACCCCTTTGGCATTTTCCCCTGACAGGGGAAATCGTCCTTCTCCAAAGGGAATAAGGATTGCGGGCGGTCTATATGACCGCCCGCAGAGCTGTTCTATGGGACTGAGATACGGATTTCCATGGAGCACCGTAACGCAGGGGAAGAGGCGAAACGCAGTTTCGCACAAAGTTCTTTTGCCAACTTTTCTTTCAAGAAAAGTTGCTTACCGCAACACTGCGCCGCAGTCCTGCTCCAGGGTCTCCAGGATAGACTTCACGTCGGCGTCCGCCTCTTCGGCAGTGAGGCTGCGGTCGTCAGCCCGGAGGGTGAGGCTGAAGGCCACCGACTTCTTGCCCTCGGGGATATTGGTGCCCCGGTAGATGTCGAAGAGCTCCACCTCTTTCAGCAGGCCGCGGGCCCCCTTGCGGATGGCCGCCTCCAGCTGTCCCACGGTGACCGCCTCATCGCACACCACGGCGATGTCACGGGTGACGGCGGGGAACTTGGGCAGGGGCACGTACTGGGGATCGGCCCCCTTGTTGGCGTACAGGGCGGGGAAGGACAGCTCGGCGCAGTAGAGCTCGGCGTCCACGTCGTAGTTCTGAGCCACCAGGGGGTGGATCTGACCCAGCACGCCCACATCCTGGCCGTTCACCAGCACCCGGGCACAGCGGCCTGGGTGGTAGGAGGGGTTGTCCTTCACGGCCTCGAAGGTCACGTTCTCCGCCCGGATGGAGGTCAGCAGGTCCTCCACAGCCCCCTTCAGGGTGAAGAAGTCCATGCCGTCCCCGTAGGCGCCCAGGGAGAGCACCTTGGGCTCGTCGGCCATGCCGTCCTCCCGCTCGAAGTACACCCGGCCCAGCTCGTAGAGCCGCACCGCCTGGTTGCGGTAGTTGTAGTTGCGGGACAGGATCTCCAGCATGGAGGGGAGCACCGTGGTGCGCATGATGGAGGTGTCCTCCCCCAGGGGGTTCATAATCTTCATGGACTTCCGGCGGGGGTCGTCTTTGGCCCAGCGGATCTTGTCGTAGTAGGTGGGGGAGATGAAGGAGTAGGTGATGATCTCGTCATAGCCCAGGGACCGGCAGGTCTGGCCCAGGGTGCGCTCCACCTCCTGCTCGGGGGAGTAGCCGCCCCGGGTGGTCTGCCCCCGCATAAGGGTGACAGGGATGTTGTTATAGCCGTAGAACCGGGCCACCTCCTCGGCCAGGTCGGCGATGCCCTCCACGTCGGCGCGCCAGGAGGGGATGACCACATCCGCGGGGCCGTCGGGGCAGTCCTGGTTTTCGGTGCAGATGCCCACACGGGCCAGGTACTTGTACTGCTCCACGGCGGGGATGTCGGTGCCCAGGAGGGCGTTCACACGCTCGGGTTTCATGGTGATGGTGCGGGGCTGGGGTACATAGTTGAGGATGTCAATGACCCCGTCCAGCACCTCGCCGGCCCCCAGCAGCTCCACCAGCTCACAGGCCCGGTTGACGGCGGGGAGGGTGTTCAGGGGGTCCAGGCCCTTCTCGTACTTGGCGCTGGCCTCGGTGCGCATGCCCAGAGCCAGGGCGGTGCGGCGGATGGTGGTGCCGTCGAAGTTGGCGGACTCGAACACCACGTCGGTGGTGTCGGCGACGATCTCGCTGTTCAGGCCGCCCATGATGCCGGCCAGACCCACCGCCCGGTCCTCGTCGGCGATGACCAGCATGTTGGAGTTGAGCTTGCGCACATTGCCGTCCAGAGTGGTGAGCTCCTCGCCCTCCTCGGCCCGGCGGACAATGATGTGTCCGCCCTGCACATAGCGGTAGTCAAAGGCGTGCATGGGCTGGCCGTACTCCAGCATGACGTAGTTGGTGATGTCCACGATGTTGTTGATGGGCCGCACCCCCATGGCGCGCAGCCGCTCCCGCATCCACTTGGGGGAGGGGCCGATCTTCACGTTGCGCACCATCCGGGCGGTATACCGGGGGCACAGGTCGCTGGCGGGGGTCTCCACGTCCAGCAGCTCCACCAGACTGCCCGCGCCGCCGCCCTTTACTTCGGGCTCGTGGAGGGTCAGGGGCTGGTCGAAGGTGGCAGCCGCCTCCCGGGCCAGACCGATGACGGACAGACAGTCGGGGCGGTTGGGAGTGATTTCAAACTCCACCACGTGGTCGTCGGCGCCGATGACGCTCTTGATGTCGTCGCCGGGCTTCACGCCCTCCTCCTGGAGGACAAAGATGCCGTCGGGGATGCAATGGGGGAACTCGGCCTGCTGGGCGTGGAGATCCTCCAGGGTGCAGATGGTGTCGGTCTTGGTGTTATAGGCCACCAGATCCCCCTCGTGCAGGTTGGAGCAGGCAGTGTCGGGCACGGCGGTGGAGCCCCCCAGGTCCAGGCAGGTGTGGTAGCTGCCGTCGGGCTGGGCGGCACACTCCAGCACCTTGGCGCACACCACGGGGCCGAACACCTTGTCCCCGGCCTTGATGTCGGCGGGAATGGAGGGCTTGTTGGGGTCCAGAGGCTTATAGTCGTTCAGCAGGGCGGCGGGGGTGATGACCGCGTAGGGGAAGTCCCGCTCGTCCAGGTTCAGCTCCTTCAGGGAGCACAGCATGCCGTTGGACACCTCGCCCCGGAGCTTGCCCTTCTCGATCTTCTTGCCCCCGGGGAGGGTGGACTTGTGCAGGGCCACGGGGACCATGTCCCCCTCGTGGATGTTCCAGGCGCCGGTGACGATCTGGACGGGCTCAGCCTGGCCCACGTCCAGCTGGCAGATCCACATGTGGTCGGAATTGGGGTGGCGGACCATGGAGACGATCCTGCCCGCCACCACGTTGGAGATCTCCTCCCCCAGGTCGTGGGTGAGCTCCACCTTGGAGCCGGACAGGGTCATGGCCTCGGCAAATTCTTTGTCATTGGCGTCCACAGAGACGAACTCCTGGAGCCATTTGCGAGATAAGTTCATATATGAAAACTCCCTTACATCAGGTTTTGTAGGGGCCGCTGTCCCCAGCGGCCCGCTGGATACAGCAGGCGGACACCGCCGGGCCGATGAGGGCATCGGCCCCTACGGTTCTGAGGCGCAGCCTCAGAACTGCTCCAGGAACCGCACGTCGTTCTCGAAGATGAGGCGCAGGTCGGCGATCTTGAAGCGGCGCATGGCGGTGCGCTCCAGGCCGATGCCGAAGGCCCAGCCGGACCAGACCTCCGGGTCGATGCCCGACATCTTCAGCACCTTGGGGTGGATCATGCCGGCGCCCAGCATCTCGATCCAGCCCTCGCCCTTACAGGTGGGGCAGCCCACGCCGCCGCACTTGTGGCACTGGACGTCCATCTCGCAGGAGGGCTCGGTGAAGGGGAAGTGGTGGGGGCGGAAGCGGGTCTTGGTGCCCTTGCCGTAGAGCTGCTCCACCACCGTGTTCAGGGTGCCCTTCAGGTCGGCCATGGTCACGTTCTTGTCGATGACCATGCCCTCCACCTGGTGGAACATGGGGGAGTGGGTGGCGTCCACCTCGTCCTTGCGGTACACCCGGCCGGGGGCGATGATGCGGATGGGCAGCTCCATGGTCTCCATGGCCCGCACCTGCATGGGAGAGGTCTGGCTGCGGAGCATTACCCGGCTGTCCTTGTCAAAGTAGAAGGTGTCCGACCAGTCCCGGGAGGGGTGGCCCTCCCCGGCGTTGAGCTTGTCGAAGTTGTACTCGGCCAGCTCCACCTCGGGGCCGTCCAGCACGGTGAAGCCCATGCCGATGAAGATGTCCTTCAGCTCGTCCAGGGCCAGGTACATGGGGTGCTTGTGGCCCAGCTTGGGGGCTTTTCCGGGGATGGTCACATCCACCGCCTCGGCCTCCAGGCGCGCCTCCAGGGCCTTGGCCTCCAGGCGCTTGCCCTGCTCCTCAATGGCGCTCTCCAGCGCGGCGCGCACCTCGTTGGCCAGCTGGCCCATGGCGGGGCGCTCCTCGGGGGAGAGCTTGCCCATCATCTTCAAAACGGCGGTGAGCTCGCCCTTCTTGCCCAGGTACTGCACCCGGAGCCCGTCCAGCTCGGCGGCGGACTGGGCGTTCTCCATGGCCGAGAGGGCCTCGGCCCGGATTTTTGCTAACTGTTCTTTCATACCTTCAAACTCCCTTTTTTAAATTAGGAATGAGGAGTTAGGAATTAGGAATTATGGTGCCCGGCTTTGCCGGGCGCTTTGGAATTGGCCGCCGAAGGCGGCACATTCATTCCTAATTCCTAATTTCTAATTCCGAATTGTGCGAAGCACGAAAAAAGCCCTCCGTCCCAATAATTTCTGGGACGAAAGGCCAGCCTTCCGCGGTACCACCCGCATTCGTATATTACCATACGCACTTGTCTCCGGATAACGGCGGAACACCCGTCCCCCTCTCAGGGGCCGCTCCTGGGCGAACCAAGCGGCACAGCTTAGGACGGCTTTCAGCCGGCGGCCGCCCCTCTCTGCAATCTGCAAACCCGCTATTTTCCCAATCTGCGCATTTATGCTGCCCATATTTATATCATACTCCGGCAGAAAATGCAAGCCTGAAATCCCGGCGGCGGGAGGTGGAAATTTCAGAATATTTCAAGAAATTCCCGGGACAGCGGGACAGGGCTGTGCTATAATACATTTATAAAAAAGGGAATCCACCGGCCGGAATTGATGAAAGTGGAGGAAGCTCAAATGAAGAGACAGATTTTGTGTACAGCATTTGCCGCCGCTTTGACCCTGACCCTGGCGGTCCCCGCGGCGGCGGAAGAGAACAAGATCGGGGACGTGGTGGGGCACACCTACTACACCGACATTGCGGCCCAGATTAACGGCCATTCCCTGCGCTCCTACAACATCGGCGGAGAGACCGCTGTGGTGGCGGAGGATTTACGGGAATACGGCTTCTCCGTGGTCTGGGACGGGGAGGCGCGCACCCTCACTGTGGAGCGGGACCTGGAGGGGGAAGTCACCGGAGATTACCAGCCCCAGGGGCAGAGCCAGACCGTGGGGGCCCAGGCGGGGGACATCTACTACACCGATATCAAGACCTATGTCCAGGGGGAGCGGGTGACCAGCTACGCCATCGGAGGGGAGACTGCCATCCGCTTCTCGGAGCTGGAGCGGACGGGGACGCTGGCCTGGGAGGAGGAGGAACGGACGGCCTCCCTCACTCTGGCGGAGGACCCTATGGAGTTCGCGCTGGCGCGGATGGAGGCGGAGCGCACGTCTGGCTCCGCAGAGCAGTATGCCGGTCCCTATGGAACCGCTGTTTGCTTTGTGAATGGGGGGCTGCCCCACGGCACTGGCAGCTTTCTGGACTACGTGGCGGCCAACGGAGCCGTGACGTCCATTACAGCTCTGATGCCCCATACCGGCTTTGGAGCGGAATACTATCTGTTCCCCAGTGAGATTCAGTTTGACGAGACCGGCCGGTATCTGACCTTCCAATCGCCAGTCAGAGAGAGCCTGAACTGGGAGACGGGAGCCGTCAAGGAATTGGGCGTGTGTGCCTGTACGTTTGACACACAGACCAAGGAGCTCATCTGGGAACCCCTGTACGCCACGTTGGACCAGTGGAGCACTCAGTTTACCTATCGGGATATGGTGGAGACCTGGCCGGCCGGCTTTGAAATTCCCCTGTCTGATGGAGAGATTGACATTCTCTTTGAAAAGCCGGATGGTTCCTCCTCGGTTAAGGAGTCCAAAACGGATATGCCCTCCTACATCATGGTGGTGGAGGCAGATCAGAATGGAATCTCCATCGTGCATCCGCCGGAGCTGTTTGATCAGAGCTTTTCCGCCACGTCCTACGGCGCACTCTATCAGCGGGTGCGGGACCTGGGGCTTCCCGATCTGTCGGCCGGGGATACGGACCGGACCAACTCTCCAGAGCTGCGGCAGGCGGCCTCTGCCCTGTTCCAGGCGGCAAAGAACGGACAGCCGGTGTCCGGCGACCTGTGGTGGAGCCAGGAGAATGGGGACATCTGTCTGAACTTCACCTTTGACGCCCCGATCTCCATGTCGGACGGGGATCAACTCACCATGCGCCTGGCGCTGCCGGCGGGAGCCTGAATGCACGCTCCCGCCCTGACCGGGCCGTCGTCACTATGAACAGAAGATCAGGATGGAATCTTTAAATTCCTATTAAACTAATAGGAAAATAATGATAGACAAAATCCGCCTCATATGGTACAATAGGGACGCCCTGAAGGAGAGGGCGTCCAGTTTTTTGTTTGGGGCGGGCCGATCCCGGGGAAACTGAACGAGTCAAGCGGCCTTCGGGCCGGGTGCCAATAGAGGAGGAACCAGTATGCTGGAGCTACAGCACATCAGCTATGAGGTAGAGCAGGACGGCGAGGACAAGGGCATCCTGCGGGACATCAACCTGAAAATCGGCGAGCGGTTTGTGGCCATCACCGGCCCCAACGGGGGCGGCAAGTCCACCCTGGCCAAGATCATCGCCGGCATCTATACCCCCACCACCGGGCGCATCCTGCTGGATGGGGAGGACATCACCGGGCTGGACATTACCCAGCGGGCCCACAAGGGCATCAGCTTCGCCTTCCAGCAGCCGGTGCGCTTCAAGGGCCTGACGGTGCGGGACCTGATCACCCTGGCCAGCGGCAAGGACATCGGCGTGTCCGAGGCCTGCGACTACCTCTCCGAGGTGGGCCTGTGCGCCAAGGACTACATCGACCGGGAGGTGGACGCCTCCCTGTCCGGCGGCGAGCTCAAGCGCATTGAGATCGCCATGATTATGGCCCGGGGAACAAAACTGTCCGTCTTTGACGAGCCGGAGGCGGGTATCGACCTGTGGTCCTTCTCCAACCTGATCCAGGTGTTTGAGCACCTCCACGAGAAGATCAACGGTTCCATCCTCATCATCTCCCACCAGGAGCGCATCCTGAACATCGCCGACCGGATCATCGTCCTGGCCGACGGCCGGGTGCAGAGCGACGGGGCGCGCAAGGACATCCTCCCCGGCCTGCTGGGGGAGACCGGCGGGGTGTGCAGCGCCCTGAGCGACAAGGTGAGATAAGCGGCAAGATAATTAGGAATTAGAAATTAGGAATGAGGAATTGATATGCCGCCTGCGGCGGCCAATTCCAATCGTCCGGCGGAGCCGGACACCATAATTCCTAATTCCTAACTCCTCATTCCTAATTCAGAAGGAGATAGAACCATGGATGCCATTCAAAAGAGCCTGCTGGAGCAGGTAGCAGAACTGCATGACGTGCCCGAAGGGGCCTACAATATCCGGGCCAACGGCAAGGCGGCCGCCCGAAACACCACCGCCCACATCGACATCGTGTCCAAGACGGACAAGGACGGCATTGACATCATCATCAAGCCCGGGACCAAAAACGAGAGCGTCCACATCCCCGTGGTTTTGAGCGAGAGCGGCCTCACCGAGACCGTGTACAACGACTTTTTCATCGGCGACGACTGCGACGTGACCATCGTGGCCGGGTGCGGCATCCACAACTGCGGGGTGCAGAACTCGGAGCACTCGGGCATCCACACCTTCCACGTGGGCAAGCGCGCCAAGGTGCGCTACGTGGAGCGCCACTACGGCGAGGGCGACGGCCGGGGCGAGAATATCATGAACCCCACCACCGTGGTGGAGATGGACGAGGACAGCTACATGGAGATGGAGACCACCCAGATCAAGGGGGTGGACTCCACCGTCCGCACCACCAACGCCAAGCTGGGGGACCGGGCCACCCTCATCATCAAGGAGAAGGTGATGACCCACGGCAAGCAGCTGGCCAAGTCCGACTTCACCGTGGATCTGGACGGAGAGGACTGCCACACCAACGTGATCTCCCGCTCCGTGGCCCGGGAGGACTCCAAGCAGGTGTTCCTGGCCCGCATCAACGGCAACAACCGCTGCTACGGCCACTCCGAGTGCGACGCCATCATCATGGACAACGGTGTGGTGGCCGCCATCCCGGAGGTCACCGCCAACTGCGTGGACGCCAGCCTGGTCCACGAGGCGGCCATCGGCAAGATCGCCGGGGAGCAGCTCACCAAGCTGATGACCCTGGGACTCACCGAGAAGGAGGCCGAGGAGCAGATCGTGAAGGGATTTTTGAAGTAAAGGAGCTGACAGCGGGGCGCACCATGTGCGCCCCGCTGTTCGATTGTCTGATAATTGTTTGAGTTACACCAACTGGCGGCTGATGTTTGTGCATCAGCCGCCGGTTGGTTTAACTTTCTTGTTTCCAATAAGGGCCCTCGTCTATATTTCCTGAGATACAAACCAAGGAGGTTCCGGAATCATCCACTTCAAACGTGGTCAAAAAAGAAGCCCCTATGGCATTGCGTGTGGTAGTAACGACGCCATCCTTTACTTCCCAGGCAAATTCCCAGCGCGTGTCACCTGTGGAGGTCTGCTCATTCATAGTATCCGGAGCCGCCCTTGATAAAATGGTGGGTGATGATATTGCCCTGTCCCGTATCATAGGCCCAGTCTCCCACATAGGTATCAGTGGAATTTTTGTCCACTGCCCCTGTTCTGCCGGCGCACGCGGAAAGAGAGAGCAGCAGTACGGCAGAGAGAAAAAACGAGATGATCCTTCTCACAGTTAAAGTCCCCCTTTGCAATACCCTATTTTTTGAAAATCTAATCTTAGATTAACACATAAGCATTCAAATGTCAACATATGTGTTCAGAAAAGAAAACGTTTTAGGGTACCCTGTTAACAGGGGTGATTCCATGAGCGAGATGCGGCTGGACCCAAAGATCGTGGGGGAAGTCATTGCAAAATACCGAATGAAAAAGGGCCTGACCCAGGAGGTGCTGAGCGGCCTCTCAGACATTGGGCGGACCCATCTGAGCGCCATTGAGCGGGGAGAGCGGAAGCCAACCCTGGAGACGCTCTACCGAATCAGTCTGGCGCTGGACGTAAAAATGAGCGTTCTGGTGATGGAAATCGAAAAAGAATTGAATCAGCAGCAATAAAGCGGCAATCCGGAAAGAAAATCTTTGCGAATTGCCGCTTTTTTGTTGAAAATACTTTGGGAAGAAAAATAATGCGGTTCTTTGGCGCGGGCTGATAAGGACATCGGCCCCTGCGCGCACCGTTTCGATTTCCGGCAGGGGAGCCCCTTGGAGCTTCCGCCGATAATAGAAACGGGCGGCCCGTTGTGCCGCCCCTACGGCGGATATAGAAGCTGTTCCTTCTTTTCGTAGGGGCCGGACACTGGCTGGCCCGCTGAGGGGGTGCCATTTCGGAGGCCACCCTCATCCGCCTCGCTTTGCTCGGCACCTTCCCCCTTGGAGGGGGAAGGCTCGGGCGGCTGATAGCCGCCCCTACAGTGTATCCAGCACCAGTACCGTTGGCTCAGCCAAGCCAGGCGCAGAAGTTAAACCGCACCAGCAGAAATTTTTGCAGCTCCAGGGCCTGGTGGCCCGGCGGGAACGTAGACCACCACTCAGATTTTGCGCGCCGGAACTATTCTGCCTGTCCCAAGGGATACCCCCCGTAAAATGGGGGGCTGGGGGTAAGCGGTCCTATGGGCACGAAGTGCCCGTCGGCCGCGTCCCCCAGCAATCCTTTGGGTACTTTCCCATCGCTGGGAAAGTACCTCGCCGCCGGAGCGGCGAAACTCCCTTGCGGAAAACCAGAAGGCGGCGGGGGCACACCCCAGGGTGGCTTCTCTCGGCCTTCGGCCGATTCACCTTCAGCCCCCGCCCTACAGGAGAAGTGGAAAACTCCAAGGCGGCGAAATCCCCCTACAAAAAGGAAATCACCTTCTCAAATACTCCGGCGGCCGGTACTGGAGGGCCTCGGCCAGATGCTGAGGCTGGATGTCCTCCGAGCCGTCCAGGTCGGCGATGGTCCGGGCCACCCGGCGGATGCGGTCGTAGCTGCGGGCGGTGAGGCCCATGCGGGTGAAGGCCCCCTTGAGGATGGCCTGGCAGTCCTCATCCAGGGTGCAGCAGCGCTCCAGGCTCTCGGTCTCAATCTGGGCGTTGCACCGGCCGCCCTCCCGCTGTGTCTGGACGGCCCGGGCCTGGTCCACCCGTTCCTTGACGGCGGCGGAGGGCTCGGAGGGCTCCCGGCGGGAGAGCTCCTCAAACTCCAGGGCGGACACCTCCACAAACAGGTCGATGCGGTCCAGCAGGGGGCCGGACAGGCGGGAGAGGTACTTCTGTACGTCGGCCTCGGAGCACCGGCACCGGCCGGAGGGGTGGCCGTACCATCCGCACCGGCAGGGGTTCATGGCACACACCAGCATGAAGCGACTGGGGTAGGTCACCGACCCGGCAGCCCGGGAGATCTGCACCTGTCCGTCCTCCAGGGGCTGGCGAAGGACCTCCAGCACGTCCTTCTGAAACTCGGGCAGCTCGTCCAGAAAGAGGACCCCGTTGTGGGCCAGGGAGATCTCCCCGGGACGGGGGCTGGCTCCGCCTCCGGACATGCCCACGGCGGAGATGCTGTGGTGGGGGGAGCGGAAGGGACGGCGGGTGATAAGGGGGCGCTCCGGGTCGGTGAGGCCCAGCACCGAGTGGATCTGGGTCACCTCCAGGGCCTCCTCCCTGGTCATGTCCGGGAGAATGGAGGGCAGGCGCTTGGCCAGCATGGACTTGCCGGAGCCCGGCGGACCCACCATTAAAATATTGTGTCCCCCGGCGGCGGCAATCTCCAGAGCCCGCTTCACCGGCTCCTGGCCTTTCACCTGGGAGAAGTCGGGGCCGGGCAGGGGAACCACGGTCCCGTCCCAGGCGGGGGCGGGGGAGATGGGGGCCTCACCGGTGAGATGGCGCACCAGCTGCTGCACGTTGTTGACCGGATAGACCTCCAGCCCGCCGGCCAGAGTGGCCTCGGCGGCGTTCTGTTCCGGGACAAACAATTTATGCAGACCGGCGGCCTTGGCGGCCAGAGCCATGGACAGCATGCCGGCGCAGGGGCGCAGTCGGCCGGACAGAGACAGCTCCCCCACAAAGGCGCAGTCCCGGTCCCGGAGGGCAAGCTGTCCCCCGGCGGCCAGCAGGCCCACCAGAATAGGCAGGTCGTACAGAGTGCCGATCTTCTTCACGTGGGCGGGGGCCAGGTTGACGGTGATGCGGCTCACCGGAAAGGAGAAGCCGCAGTTTTTAATGGCGGAGCGCACCCGCTCCCGGGCCTCGTTCACCGCCGCGTCGGGGAGGCCAACTACCGTGAAAGCGGGCAGGCCGCTGGACAGGTCGCACTCCACAGACACCGGGTAGCCGGTGATGCCATGGAGCCCGAGAGAATGTACCGGATAGACCATTTGAATCGTCCTCCTAAAAGGAAGCGGAAAGAGTCCGGAGCCGCCGGGGGGATATACCTGAACTTTTATGAAATCCCCGTGAAGAGAGCCCGGTCCCGCTGAAATTCCTGGAATGTGGGAGCTGCTTTTCCGTTTCATTGTAACCTTGTGCAAGAAACATTGCAATAGTATCGGGTATTTTTGTAAGGAGAACAAAGAAAAAGCGTAGAGAGTCAATTTACAAACCGCAAAAAAAGTGTTAAACTAACCATTGTTGATAAAACTGCCGGTCCAGTCTGCCCGGGACGGCGCTGTCCTCTTTCATTATAAGTAAATTCTTATGGGGATTATAACTAATTCAGACATGGGAATTTCCATGAAGAGACAGTAAAATAGGGCAGAGAGTTGTGGGGAGGACAGGCCTTTCAGCCTGGAATCCCTATCAAACTGAAAAAGGAAGAAAGTAGGGAACTCTATGGCAAGAAAGTTCAAAACCATGGACGGCAACAATGCTGCGGCATATGTCAGCTACGCCTTTACTGAGGTAGCCGGCATCTACCCCATCACCCCGTCCAGCCCCATGGCCGACTATGTGGACCAGTGGGCGGCCCAGGGCCAGAAGAACATCTTCGGCACCACTGTGAAGGTCATCGAGATGCAGTCTGAGGCCGGCGCCGCCGGTACCGTCCACGGCTCTCTGGCCGCGGGCGCTCTGACCACCACCTACACCGCCTCCCAGGGCCTGCTGCTGATGATCCCCAACATGTACAAGATCGCCGGCGAGCTGCTGCCCGGTGTCTTCCACGTGTCCGCCCGTACCGTGGCCGCCCAGTCTCTGAACATCTTCGGCGACCACTCCGACGTGATGGCCTGCCGCCAGACCGGCTTTGCCATGCTGGCCGAGGGCAACGTGCAGGAGGTTATGGACCTGGCTCCTGTGGCCCACCTGTCCGCCATCAAGGGCCGCGTCCCCTTCATCAACTTCTTTGACGGCTTCCGCACCTCCCACGAGATCCAGAAGGTCGCCATCTGGGACTACAAGGATCTGGCCGAGATGGTGGACATGGACGCCGTGGAGGCCTTCCGCAAGCGCGCGCTGAACCCCGAGCACCCCACCATGCGCGGCTCCCACGAGAACGGCGACATCTTCTTCCAGCACCGCGAGGCTGCCAACAAGTACTACGACGCGCTCCCTGAGATCGTGGAGGAGTACATGGGCAAGATCAACGCCAAGCTGGGCACCGATTATCAGCTGTTCAACTACTACGGCGCGCCCGACGCCGACCGGGTGATCATCGCCATGGGCTCCATCTGCGACGTGGCCGAGGAGGTCATCGACTACCTGAACGCCCACGGTGAGAAGGTGGGCCTCATCAAGGTCCGCCTGTACCGCCCCTTCCGCGCGGACAAGCTCATCGCCGCCATCCCCGCCACCGCCAAGAAGATCGCGGTGCTGGACCGCACCAAGGAGCCCGGCGCTCTGGGCGATCCTCTGTACCTGGACGTGATCACCGCCCTGGCCGGGGCCGGCATCACCGACAAGACCGTGGTGGGCGGCCGCTACGGCCTGGGCTCCAAGGATACGCCTCCCAAGAGCGTGTTCGCCGTGTATGAGAACCTGGCTCAGGACGCCCCCAAGAACCACTTCACCATCGGCATCGTGGACGACGTGACCAACACCTCCCTGGCGGAGAAGGACGACGCCCCCAACACCGCGGCCGAGGGCACCATCGAGGTCAAGTTCTGGGGCCTGGGCGGCGACGGCACCGTGGGCGCCAACAAGAACTCCATCAAGATCATCGGCGACCACACCGACAAGTACGTGCAGGCCT
>JABLTR010016028.1_pt1 | contig 64578 bp, 81 predicted proteins | sample 7160071 | NCBI WGS metagenome assembly JABLTR01 (sample SAMN14651230, study PRJNA627086) | human gut metagenome | isolation source: feces | host: Homo sapiens | reverse complement strand
CAGTAACCCATTTTTCAACAGTTTTAAGAGGGATGTTGTATTCTTTTGCAGTTCTACTTGTAGATTTGCCTAATTCACATATATCATATACTACACTTGCTTTTAATCGCTTATCATATTTTCTGCTCATGGTTTCCTCCATTGGAATATTGATTTTATTATATCATATTCCCCTGTTACTCTATCAAAAATATGATAAACTCTCCTTTGCGTATGCAAAGACGGAAGGAGTGGTTGGAATTGTAAATTCATTTACAATTCCATATTAAATAAAACTTTCGAATAGCACTACAAACCCAAATTTATCTAATTAACCTTAACATAGGAAAAATAAAAACTATTTTACAAATGAAAAAGGTGAACATATCCAAGATACATTCACCTAAATTTAGAAGTAATTTTAAAAATATAAACTATTATAATTAAAAATATAAACTATGATACAGACTTTATACACTATGATACAGACTTTAGATTACGATACCGTCACAATGGTCAACTTCATGTTGGATGATTTGAGCAGTCCAACCTGTGAACTTTTCGGTATGTTCCTTAAAATTCATATCAAGGTATTTTGCTGTAATATTCTTATATCTTGTTGTAGGTCTTACACCTGACAATGAAAGGCAACCTTCTTCAGTTTCAAACTTACTGCTTTTTGCAGTAATAGTTGGATTAATCATTAACTTAGTGAAACCATTATCGTTGATGGCAATAATTCTTTTCTTAACACCAATCATATTAGCTGCCATACCAACACAAGTATTTCTGTTTGCCTCTAATGTATCCACTAAGTCCATAGCAGTTTTTATATCTGCAATTGTTGCATCAGTTGACTTTTGACCTAAGAAAATAACATCTCTTACAATTTTTCTAACCATAATTACAACTCCTTATAGTATGGACAAATATCCTCATAGTGACCGTCTTTCATCTTAAAGCCACCTTTGATTGTACCTAGCTGAATGAATCCTAGCTTTTCATATAAATGTCTGGCATTTGCATTTGTCTTTACAACTGCATTAAACTGCATAATCTTGAAACCAAGTTTTTTAGCCTGTACCAAACAATCTGTTACCAGCTTTTCGCCAATATGAAGGTTACGGCTATTCTTCCCTACACAATAACTTGCATTAGCAATGTGTCCACATCTGCCTATATTATTAGGATGAAGAATATACATTCCCATAACTTCATCGGTTTCTTTATTAACTGCCACACCACAATAGGACTGACTGTTGAAAAATTCTTTACCGGAATTATAATCCAAAGTTTCTTCCTGCGGAAATGCAATACCGTCCATTACTACATCATTCCAAATTTTCACCATACCATCAATATGGCTTTCATCAAACTTCTTTAATACAATCTCCATTTTTACTGAGAAACAGCAATACGCTTACTTCTCCATTTGCCACCTTTCCATCTAATAATCATCATTATGCCTCTGAACAATTCATCAGCTGCAAAAGCAATCCATAGTCCATAAATACCAAGACCAAGGACTACTGCAAATACATATGAACCTAATACACTAATAAACCACATTGAGAAAATTGCACAACCTGTAGGATAGAATACATCACCTGCACCTCTTAGACAAGCAATCAAAATAATGTTTGTTGTTCTGCCAAGTTCAAGAAAAATATTCATCATCAGTATATTAGAGCCTAGTGTAATAATTTCTTGATTATCGGTAAATACACCCATTAACACCTTACCAAGTAACATACCTATAATTGAAACTGCTATTGTAATAAACAAGCAATTTCTGTAGCCTCTAAAGCCTTGCTTATAGGCATCATCAAATTTCTTAGCACCTACCAAATGACCTATAATAATCTGTGATGCTTGACCTATTGATACTGCAAATATGTAGAAAAACATTGTAATATTCTGCACATATGTTTTAGTAATAAGGTCTGTATCAGTTAAACACTTTAGTACCATTGAAGTAATTACAAGCTGAGAAAGATTGTAAAGGAAACTTTCTAAAGCTGACGGTACACCGATTTTTACTATATTTTTTGTATCACCCTTAGGGAAAGGCTTTAGTAGTTTAAAGATACTAGGCTTTTCTATTTTCTTAAAAAGAACAATAGCAAGTACAATAGTACCAACAAATCTACTGAATGTTGTTGCAATAGCAACACCCATAACACCTAGTCTAGGCATACCAAACAAACCTAAAACAAACACAACATCAAGTACAGTATTGATAATATTCATACCAACAGTTACATACATAGAAATCTGAGTCATACCATGGTTTCTGATAATAACTGCCATAATATTCAGTAGTGCCTGTAGAAATAAAAATCCACCTACAATAGAAAGGTACTGTGAACCAAATTCCAAAATTTGACCTGTAGCACCAATAAAGCTAAGAATAGGTTTGTTAAAGAACATAAGAATTGCACTTATTATTATACCAAAAATTAAGCTAAATGTAATAGAAAGTGCTGCAATTCTTGATGCACCTTTCTTGTTACCTGCACCAAGTGATTGAGAAATCAAAACTGCACTTGCACCGGAAATAACTGTAAATACTATTGTTACAATAGAAACTGCTTGGTTAGCAGTATTTACAGCAGATGCTGCCAGATCATCATACTTACTAAGTACAAACACATCGATAAAGCCCAGCAACATAAACAATGCTGTTTCTATAAATATAGGCCAGGCTAAGCTAAATAATTTTAATTCTTTTTTATTTTCCATACAAAAATCCCTCACATACAAATTTAAATCATTATATCATAGCATAATATATTTTTCTATACAAATAATCAAATAATTTCAAATTTCTGCAAAATATTTCAGCTTATATTTATTGTATTGGAAATTTGTACAACACCTATGCCCTACTATTATGCAAAACAGAAATTCTAATAAAATATTGCATAAAATAAAAAGAAAGTATTGACATCTTAAAAAACTAAGAATATAATATAACCATCATATGAACAGATATTCATATTTTCATATGTTCATATAATCAATTAAGAAGGTGAATATAATGGAAACTACTTCTACACATAGTGAGCATAAAGTCCTTATGGAACAGGCAGTAAAGAACTTACCACCGGAAGAGAAGGTTATGCCACTGGCTGACTTCTTCAAAGTTTTTGGAGATAGCACAAGGTTAAAGATTATTGGCATATTAAGACACACTTCCCTATCGGTATGTTGTATTGCTGATTGTTTAGGAATGGAACAAAGTGCAATTAGCCACCAGCTAAAGGTACTTAGAAATAATCATATTGTTAAAGTTGAGAAAAAGGGTAAACAAAGTTTTTACAGTCTTGACGACTTACATGTTGAACTTTTATATCAAATGGGACTTGAACATATTATGGAGGATGACTAATGGATAAATTCAAAGCACCTGAAGTTCACTGCACTTGTGGACATTGTCATGATGAAAAGGAAGAAAAGCACCATCATCACCACCATGATGATTGTTGTTGTGAACACGAACATCACCACGACGGATTACACGCAGATATACATTGTGGTTGTGGACATTGCCACGATGATGAAGATGAGCATGAAGAAAAAGAAGAAAGCAAAGGCCTTGAACTTGGCTTATTAATCGGTTCTGCTGTACTGACTTTAGTGGCATTTATTCTACATTTAACAATTGACATAAACCCTATTGCACTTGGCATTATGTGTGGCATAGCAACACTTGCTTGTGGTTATGAAACATTTATTGAGGGTATTAAGTCATTATTCAAGCTAAAGCTTGACGAAACAACCTTACTTGCAATTGCAGTAGTTGCTGCTTTCTGTTTAGGTGAATTTACTGAGGCAGCATTTGTTACATTACTGTTCCAGCTAGGTGAATTTCTTGAGGACTTTGCAGTTAAGAAAAGTCAAAAGAGTATTGAGTCATTGGCAGAAATCAGACCCGATACTGCTATCCTTGTTACACCTGAGGGTGAAAAGGAAGTACCGGCCGAAAAAGTTCCTGTTGGTAGCACAATTCTAGTTAAGCCTTATGAGAGAATTCCTCTTGACGGTGTAATTTGTGAAGGTTCTTCAGCTATTGATACATCAACAATTACCGGTGAGAGTATTCCTCTTGATGGTGTTGTTGGTACTGATGTTATGAGTAGTATGCAAAACGGTGAAAGTGTAATCAAAATTACAACTACTAAAACTGCTGATAACTCTGCTGCATCTCGTATTCTTAAGATGGTACAAGACAGTCAGCAAAACAAAGGTGACTCCGAAAAGTTCATCACTAGATTTGCCAGAGTATATACACCTATTGTAGTTGTTATCGCTATTCTTGTTGCAGTTATTCCAACTATATTTGGTGGTACATTCTCAGTATGGCTATACAGAGCTTTGGTTTGCTTAGTTGCCTCTTGCCCATGTGCTATTGTTATTTCAGTACCACTTGCATTCTTTGCCGGTATTGGTGGTGCAAGTAAAAGAGGTATTATGATTAAGGGTGGCAAATACATTGAATCAGTTGCAAAGGCAGACTGCTTTGTGTTTGATAAAACAGGAACACTAACTAACGGTAAAATCAAGGTTACTAAGGTAACAAGCTATGGCGAAATATCTGAAAATGATATTCTAAAATTCTCTGCTACTGCTGAAGAATACAGTGCTCACCCTATTGCACAAGCTATTAAGCAAAAGGCTAAGTTAGAAAATGTTGAAACATTAAAAGCTGACGATTATCAAGAAAAAGCCGGTAATGGTGTTACTGCTATTATTGACGGCAAAAACTACACAGTAGGTCATATTGGACTACTAAGTGAAGAAGATAAAAAGAAAGTTACTGATGACACATCAGTATTCTTACTAATTGACGGCAAGTTAGTTGGTGGTATTACAGTTAATGATACAATCAGAACTGAAACACCTAAGGTACTAAAGAGCCTAAAAGAACTTGGTGCAAAGGACCTTGTAATGCTAACAGGTGACAACAAAAAGAAAGCTGAAAGTGTTGCAAAGTTAACAGGTATCACAAAGCTATTTAGCAACCTACTTCCAAACGAAAAAGTTAAGCATATGGAAGAATTAAAGAAAAGTCACAAGGCTACAGTATTTGTTGGTGACGGTATCAATGATGCACCGGTAATTGCACTTGCTGATTGTGGTGTTGCAATGGGACTTGGCAGTGATGCAGCTATTGAAGCAAGTGATGCAGTTCTTTCTGACGGTACACTAAAGTCACTACCTACAATGGTGAAAACATCACGAAGAATTATGAATACAATAAGAGCAGTTATTACTTTTGCACTTGTTGTTAAGGCACTTGTTATTGTACTTGCTATCTTTGGTATTGCACCAATGTGGCTGGGTGTACTAAGTGATACAGGTTTATCAATGATTTGTATTCTATATGCAATGCGACTACTAAAGCCAAAAGATTAATATAATTACAAGAATAATTCTATATTAGAATTAATTTCATATTACCCCCTAAGGAGCAGTTCATACTGCTCCTTATTGTTTGTGTAAAATATACAAATTATAGTTTCAATTTTCTATCTAATATTTGGTAATTGGATTTCACGTCTATAAAATCTATGATATAATTACATTAAAGAGTAAGTTTTAAGCAATTATATATATAACAATAAATTTTCTAAAAATTTTTCGAAATTATGTAACCTTTTGTTAAGTTGAAAAGTGTTATATATAGAAGAGGTAATTAGACTGTCAAGGTTCGGGATTTATTGACAGTATTAATCAGAAAGGTTTAAAAGGTAGTCCGATGGCTAGATAATTATTGTGGAATGTTACATTTGATTATAAAGGAGGATTAACTATGAAAAAATTATTATCTATTTTATTATCCGTAATTATGGCAATGTCTGTTATCATTATTCCTACTTCTGTTTCTGCTAAAAAGGCTAAAACAGTTCCTAATACATATGTTGCAGACTGGTGTGATAATCCTAGTATTAAAGGAATATATGTTCCAAATAAGGGTACTGTATATACATATTCTGATTCATCTCAGACTGTATTACGCTTAACTAAAATTAATGGAAAAACTATAATTCTTGACAAATGTAAAAGAAATGATGAGGGTAACGATAGAAATATTTATGGTTACTATGTAAGAGGCAGTAAAGTTTATTATTGCTTTATGAAAGAAAGAAAAAAAGATACACTATATCAATTTAAAACAGTTGACCTAAATGGTAAAAATAAAAAAACTGTTTGTTCTGTATCATCAGTAGCAGATTATTTTGATATTATCGGTGGATATGGCTCCGGTATTGTTTTTTATGAAAAAAAATACGACAAAAAGAAAAACAAAGTTCTTAACACTATTAAAATGTTTAGATACAAAAAGGTAAATACACTTATCAAATTCTACACACCTATTTCTTTCTCAAGTATAAATATTTTTGGTGGTAAGATTTTCTACAATAATAAAGCTTATGATTTAGCAAAAGGTAAATCAACAAGTTATGTTGCTAAAGAAATCTATGTTACAAAAAATTATATGTATTACATTAACAAGAACAATAACCTTAAGAGTTTAGACAAAAATGGTGTAAGAAGAATTGTTGCAAAGAAAGTTAGATATTATTATTGCTCTGACAACAACAAAACTGTCATTTACAGTAAACTAAACCGAGATAAAAAAGAAGTTTTTTATCAAAAAACAGGTACAAACAAAGAAATCAGACTTTGTTCTGAAAATGATATTAAAAATCTTGTAGGAAAATCTGATAAGAATATGTTTGTAGTAGGCACAGCTATATTACACAAAAACAAAGTTTATTTCACAACGAGCGAAGGAAAAGCTGATAAAACATACGGAGTTCTAGTTCTTCCTGATTATAATGTTAAATATAGTCATATTGTTACTGTGGGCATAAAAGGTGGAACTCCTAAGATTTATTATAAAGCACCTTATTCATACGAAATTAATACATATATTTTCAATAATACTTTCAAATATAATCTATACGATCCATTTGATACAGATATTATTGACGATTAAATGAATAGTATTATAGCAAAATGGTCTGTAGAAATACAGACCATTTACTTTTACTTAATTATACATTCTAAGAAAAAATACTTATAAAAAATTACAAAATTATGTAACCTTTTGCTAAGTTAAATAGTGTTATATATAGAAAGGTAATTAGACTGTCAATGTTCGTGATTTATTGACAGTATTTATTTTGAAAGGTTTAAAAGGTAGTCCGATGGCTGGATAATTATTGTGGAATGTTACATTTGATTATAAAGGAGGTTTAACTATGAAAAAATTATTATCTATTTTATTATCCGTAATTATGGCAATATCTGTTATGATTATTCCTACTTCTGTTTCTGCTAAAAAGGCTAAAACAGTTCCTAATACTTATGTTGCAACATATGATGATATATTAAATTTCAGCAAAGGTACAATAACTACTGATTTTTGGGGACCATTTGCTTATTACAAGAATAGTGGAAATAAATATATTACTCTTGATAAGTATGATACCCCATATGGATATGAAGGTATTTTTGGATATTATGTTAGAGGAGATAAGGTATATTACTGTATAAAGAAAGAAATTTTTAATGACTATCTATATCAAATCAAAACAGTTGACCTTAACGGAAAAAACAAAAAGGTTCTTTATAAAGTAAAGGAAAGCAAAATCAGTAATGTTCTATTATTAGGTGGCTATGGTTCCGGTGCTATTTTCTATGAAAAAACATACAACAAAAAAGTTAATAAATTTTGCTACACTGTTAAATTATTCAGAAACAATAAGCTTACTACACTTTTTAAAGTGTATAGCGATAATCTAACAAACATTAATGTATTTAATGGTAAAATTTATTATCAAAACAAAGCCTATAACCTTGCTAATGGTAAAAAGACAACATTTACTGCAAAAGAGATTTATGTTACAAAGAACTATATGTACTATATAAACAAGAACAACAATCTTAAGAGCCTTGACAAAAAGGATGTAAGAAGAATTGTTACAAAGAATGTTTATAAGTACTATAACTCTAATAATGGTAGTAGTGTTATTTATAGTAAGCTAAATAGCAAAAAAGAAGAATTATTTTATAAGCGTACAGGTACTGACAAAGAATATAAACTTTGTGCTATAAGTGATATATATAAAGTAACCAACACATCCTATACAGGAAAGAAACACTATTGGATTAATGATGCTTTATTCTATAATAACAAGGTATATATTAATATCTCTCTTGATGGTTCATACTACATTGTTAATGTAAAAACCAGAGGTAGCAAACCATCTGTATTCTTTAAGACTACAAATAAAGATTATTATATTGACATGTATATGTTTGGTAACAAATTAGTATATCATGAGTGCGACCCTAATAGTTATATTATTGATAATTAGTTAATAATTTATTAGAGAAGTATTGTTATATTCTAAATCAATAATTAACTGCATTCTACTTAACAGTAGGATGCAGTTTTTACTTTTCACATTGTAAATCAAGGTGAAATAAAGTAAACCACCTTGAAAATAATGCTGAAAAAACATATAATGGATAAGGTGGTGATTGAAAATGTACTACACAATATTAGATGGAAAAGTTATAAGAATCGAGCATAAAGAAGAAAGTTTGATTACAGTTTCAAAACTTAAAGAAGGTGTGAATCCATTTGTTGCACATAGCGAACAGTTATCTGACGACTATATGGCATCAAGAACATACAGTAGGTTTGAAAGCTATGATGGCTTTGACCTTATATGCATTAACCACATTCACATTGAAAATTTGCAAGATGAAATCAATCCCGTATATATAATTATTACTAACGGTCACCTTGACTTTTATTCAACTGACTACAACTATGTTATTTCTGTTATGGATGAAATGAAGTCCTTTCCTAACGGTTTCAATATTAATACAGTACTGTTTCACTTTATGATGAGAATTATTCGTGGTGACTTAATTCACCTTGAGGATATTGGTGCAGAACTTAGACAGTTTGAGTCTGAAATTTTTGACAATAATATTGATGAGCATATGGCAAAGAAAATGCTTATTATCAAAAAGCACCTTATGAAAATTGAAATGTACTATGAATTACTGCTTAACCTAGTAGCTGACCTTTCAGAAAACAGAAATGGTTTTTATAGCAAATCAACATTAAAAAAGTTTTCACTAATTGACAGTAAGCTGGACAGACTATATTCTAAGACAAATAACCTGCTTAGTTACGCATCAGAAGTTTGGAGTACATATCAATCTCAGGTTGACCTTGAACTTAACAAAACTATGAAAATTCTAACAATCATCACTGTTATTGTTTCACCTTTGACTTTAATTGCCGGTTGGTACGGTATGAACTTGCAAATGCCTGAATTTCACTACCAATACAGTTACCCTATTGTAATTGCACTATGCATTGTTATTGTGGTGGGCAGTATAATTTTCTTTAAAAAGAAAAAGTGGTTCTGATTTTACACATAATTTAATAAGCTATATATGAAAAAGCCTCTAACTAAAAAAGTTAGAGGCCTTTTCTATAAGAGGTAGGAACAAAAGAAATATAAAATTATCTTTTTTAACATTTATTCATTTTAATTCTTTGGAGGAATATAATTAGATTAGGGATAAATAAAGTTCCTTAATTTCTTCAACAGAAGTTTCTCTTGGATTACCCGGACGACAAGCATCATCATAAGCACTTTGTGCTAAGAAGTCAACATCCTCAGGCTTTACAATATCCTTTAGATTTTCAGGGATACCAACATCTTGAGAAAGCTGTTTTACTGCATCAACTGCTGCCTTTCTTGCTTCATCAAGTGACATATCGTCAACACCTGTAACACCCATTGCTTTTGCAATATTTCTATACTTTTCACCTGTAGCAGGTGCGTTATATTCCATAACTGTTGGTAGAATAATAGCATTAGCTACACCATGAGGTGTATCATAAACTGCACCTAGTGGGTGAGCCATTGAGTGTACAATACCAAGACCAACATTTGAGAAACCCATACCGGCAATGTACTGACCAAGAGCCATACCTTCTCTGCCCTCAGGTGTATTTTCTACTGCACCACGAAGGTTCTTGGAGATAATTTCAATTGCCTTTAGGTGGAACATATCACTAAGTTCCCAAGCACCGGCAGTAATATAACCTTCAATTGCATGAGTTAGAGCATCCATACCGGTAGCAGCAGTTAGTCCCTTAGGCATTGAGCTCATCATATCAGGGTCAACAACTGCAACAACAGGAATGTCGTGTACATCAACACAAACCATCTTTCTGTTCTTCTCAGTATCTGTAATAACATAGTTAATAGTTACTTCGGCAGCAGTACCGGCAGTTGTAGGAACTGCAATAATAGGAACACACTTGTTCTTTGTTGGGGCTACACCCTCTAGAGAAACAACATCGGCAAATTCAGGGTTCTTGATAATAATACCGATAGCCTTTGCAGTATCCATTGATGAACCACCACCAATAGCGATAATACAATCAGCACCTGAAGCCTTGAAAGTTTCAACACCTGTCTTTACATTTTCAACAGTTGGGTTAGCCTTAATCTTGGAATAAATTTCATAATCAATAGAATTTGCATCCAAAACATCTGTAACTTTCTTAGTTACATTAAACTTAATAAGGTCAGGGTCAGAACAAACAAAGCACTTCTTAAAGCCTCTGCCCTTTACTTCTGTAGCAATCTCTTGAATTGCACCCTTACCGTGATAACTTGTTTCATTTAAGACAAATCTATTTGCCATATTAAACACTCCTTATAAAAAATATATCGTATCAAAATATTTATTGTCTATATTGTACACCTTTATTTTGCATTTGTCACTAGTTTTTTACAAATTTTTTCATTTTCAACCTGAAAATTATGTGAAAAGCACATATAAGCACCTTGTAACTAACAATGTAAAATGATAAAATAATAATAGAAACTAAGGAGGTATTTATAATGGAAACATTACAAGCTATAAAATCAAGAAGAAGTATCAGAAAGTTTAAGTCAGATATGATTCCAAAGGATGTTTTGGATAAAATTATTGAAGCCGGAACATATGCACCTACCGGCAGAGGTGCTCAGTCCCCTATTATTATTGCAGTTACTAACAAGGAAGTTAGAGATAAGCTATCCAAAATGAATAGCATTATTATGGGTAAGGATGAAAACTTTGACCCATTCTACAATGCACCTGTATGCTTAATTGTACTTGCTAACAAGGAAAAACCTACTTATATCTATGATGGTACTTTGGTTATGGAGAACCTTATGTTAGCTGCACATGACTTAGGTATTGGTTCATGTTGGATTCACAGAGCAAAGGAAGAATTTGAAAGTGAAGAAGGCAAAGAACTGTTAAAGTCACTTGGCATTAGTGGTGACTATGAGGGTATCGGTCATTGTGTATTAGGTTATGCAGATTGTGAAGAACCTACACCGGCTAAAAGAAAAGATGAGTATGTTTATTATATAGACTAATTTTCATTCAAGGAGAATAGTATGCAAGTTTTAATGATTAATGGCAGTCCCAGAGTTAACGGCAACACATCTATTGCACTTAACGAAATGGAAACTGTTTTTAAGAAAAACCATATTGAAGTTAACACAGTACAAATCGGCAATATGGATATTAGAGGTTGTACTGCTTGTGGTTATTGTTACGAAAAAGGCAAATGTATCTTTGATGATGAAGTAAACAAAATTGCACCTATGTTTGAAAAGGCAGACGGTCTTGTTATTGCAAGTCCTGTTTATTATGCATCAGCTAATGCAACACTAATTGCATTTTTAGACAGACTATTCTATAGCACTCACTTTGATAAAAGTATGAAGGTAGGTGCTAGTGTTGTATGTGCTAGACGAGGTGGTTGTTCAGCTACATTTGATGAACTGAACAAGTACTTTACAATTTCAAATATGCCTGTTGCACCAAGTCAATACTGGAACAGTATTCATGGCAGAGAAAAAGGTCAAGCAGACCTTGACCATGAGGGTAAACAGACTATGAGGGTTCTTGCTCAGAATATGACATTTCTTATGAAAAGCATTGAACTTGGCAAAAAGGAATTTGGACTTCCAAAGTATGAAGAAAGAATTTATACACACTTTATCTAATAGTTTAAAATTTATAAAGTAAAAGGGTGGACAAATTGTCCACCCTATTTCTTTGCAATATTTTTACTTACCGATTGCATCCTTATATTCACTCTTTGTTAGTTCTTCACTACCATATAGAGTGAATGGATAATCAGTATCACCGTTATTTCTTACAACACCGGCATGATTGTATCTTAGTTTCTTTGCAGTATTGTCATAATAAGTATAGTAAACATTTAGTGCATTACCGTCATCTGTGATAATCTTTTCAATCTTATAACTATGGTTATAAGCATCACTTGATGCCGGATTATCAGTATAGAACTTATTATCCTTTAGCTTGTAAGCACCATCATATTTACTACTGCTTACATCTTTACCAAATACACTCTTTACTGCTGTAACAACATCATCTTTCTTAATATAGAAACCGTTGCTGTCTTTCTTAAAGTCACCCACAAGGCTCTTTGCGTTTTCATCATTTGCTGAGTTAGTAGCTGAATTGATACACATATCAATTAAGTCACTTGCTGATGCTGATACAAAGTTAGGTGTATGGTGGCTATCAGTTGGAAGTAGTAAGCTAATCATCTTTACTGTTTCAGCATTAGTTAGCTTTGCCTTATCAGGGTCAACTGTTGTTGGTACAGTTGAAGATGGTGCAGTTGTTGATGTGTTAACTGTAGTACTCTGAGTAGTTGTTTCAGGCTTAATAATTGGGTCATCGCTATAATTGTAATCATAGAACAAGTAACCTGCTACTGTTAAAGCAATAACAACAATAAATACTACAACACCGATACCGATTTTGAAACCAAGGCTTTTGCCTTCCCTTTCAAAGTCATCATCATCAATATCCATAGCATGAGATGGTACATCATAATTGCTTTCAACATCAAGATTATCACTATCAGTACTAGCACCAAGTTCATAAGTATCAAGTGGTACATCAAGAGTAAGTGTTGATTCCTTAATTTCTTCTGTAGGAATAACCTTAGTTGCCTCTACATTTTCAGATTTATTTTCTTCAGTAGAATTATCTTCCTTATCGGATAATTCTTCTACCTTTACATCTTCAATGTTTTCTTTAGTATCTGTATCTTCTTTATTTCCTTCTTCGGTAGGTTCATCATCAACATCTACAGGTGCTAAAGAACTAATGTCCTTTACATTAATAGGTGCTACTGCTTCATCGGATTTTTCCTTTGGTTCTTCCTTAGGTTCATCCTTTGGTTCTTCTTTCTTAGAGTTAACAACCGGTACATTATCTTCTTCTGTAGCAGTGCTATTTTCTAATATAGAATTAAGAAGTGACTTATCATCAAATTCACCCTTAATGTTGTTGAAACTTTCAAATAAAAGTAGTAAGTAAGAAATAGGTGCAAGACCATAAGTATTTGTACCCTTTTTCTGTAATGCTTCTACTTGCTTTTCAACTGCCATTTTACCTGTGTTAAGTCTATCCTTAACTGTGTTTTCTGAACAGCCTGTACCATGAGAAATTTCCTTAATACTTAGCTTGTTATAGTAGAAAATAACAATTGTCATTCTCTGTTCAACAGATAAAGCACCTAGGATTTTGTCAATATATTCCTTAGCCTTTTTCTCACCTACAAGTTTGTTAGGCAATTCCTTTAGCATTTCAGGAATAAACTCAACTTCTTCATCTTCACCGTCTGACACAGGGAAAGAATCTACAACAGTATCCTTTAGCTGGTTGATTGTACGGTAAATTGCAATCTTGTCAATCCAAGAAGAAAATCTATCGGGATGGCTAAGTCCAGATAGGTTGCTAAAGCCTAGAACATAGCTGTCTTTCATTACTTCATTAATGCTATCCTTAGGACAACCTGCAAACTTAACTGTCTTGTACATATCCTTATATGTTAGTTTATAAAGGAATGATAAAGACTCCTTGTTGCCATCAATGGCACTATTAACTATATCGGTAGTAACCTTGTTGTTAGTGCCACACACTTTACAAAACATTTCACTACCGTTTATTTTCTTACCACATTTAACGCAGTTCATAAAATATCCTCCTGCTTAAAAACTTTTCTCTATTCTCTATAATATCTAAACTATTTAATAACTATATCATTAACCTTTGGCATCATACCAAGTCTTGCCTACTGCTGAGTCAGCAACAAGTGGCACAGAAAGTGACACTGCCTTTTCCATTTCTTCTTGAAGAATCATTGCAACTCTCATTGACTCATGACTTGGACACTCAACAATAAGTTCATCGTGTACTTGCAGTACAAGTCTTGCCTCAAGGTTTTCTTCCGTTAAACGCTTATCAACCTTAATCATTGCAATTTTGATAATATCTGCTGCTGTACCTTGGATTGGAGCATTTCTTGCTACTCTTTCGCCAAAAGCTCTTGTCATTCCGTTACTTGCAGAAAGTTCAGGCAAATATCTTCTTCTGCCAAATACAGTTTCAACATAACCTGTATCTTTTGCCTTTTCTACAACATCGTGCATATACTTATCAATACCACTGTAATGCTTTAGGTAGGACTCAATATAATTCTTAGCCTCTTTATTGGTTACACCAATATCCTTAGCCAAAGAATAAGCACCGATACCGTAAACAATACCGAAGTTAACTGCCTTTGCCCTACTTCTCATTTCACCGGTAACAAAGTCAAGTGGCATATTGAAAACCTGACTTGCAGTAATTGCGTGAATATCTTGATTATTCTTAAAAGCATCAATCATATTCTTGTCACCGGAAATATCGGCTAATACTCTAAGTTCAATTTGGCTATAGTCGGCATCAACAAGTACCCAACCTTCTCTTGCAGTAAAGAACTTTCTCATTTCTCTACCAAGTTCGGTTCTTACAGGAATGTTCTGTAGGTTAGGTTCTGTTGAGCTAATTCTACCGGTTCTGGTTTCGGTCTGATTAAATGATGAGTGAATTCTACCGTCATCACCGATAACCTTTAACAATCCCTCACAATAAGTAGAATTTAGCTTACTTAATGTTCTGTACTGTAGCACCATACTGACTACAGGATGCTGATTCTTTAGACTTTCCAATACATCAGCACTTGTAGAGTAACCTGACTTAGTCTTTTTCTTACAAGGCAAAGCTAAATCTTCAAATAATGCTACACCAAGTTGCTTAGGAGAATTAATATTAAATTCTCTCCCTACAGAATTATATATCTCTGACTTAAGATTTTCAATATTTTCTTTCAACATTTTGCCAAAATCTTCAATTCCTTGCTTGTCAACTGCAAAACCTAGGTTCTCCATTCTGGCTAGTACATTTGAAAGTGGAATTTCAATTTCATTAAGCAACTTTTTTTGATTACACTGTTCTATTTTCTTTTCAAGAATATTACACAAATCAATCATTGGTGCAATATTACATAGGAATTCATCTTCACCATCATAAGTTTCAACTTCATATTCACCGTTTAACTTATCAATATCATATGAACTTGAATTAGGATTCAACAAATATGATGCTAAAGTAATATCAAAAACAAGGTTCTTGATTTCAAAACCGGTTTTATCAGCATAAGCAAATAATTCTTTTGAAGAATAAACATACTTTTTGTTTTCACTTTTTAGTACAGTATCAACATCAGTAGTTTTGATGATTTCATTTTCTTCTATTATATATAGATAGTCAATATCACCTTTACTTTTGCTATTACTATAAATATACAATTCTTTGCCTAATAAATCAATGGTATTTTTTTCATTTAAAGAATATTTTTTCTTTTCTTTAGGAGTTTCCTCTGCTGACTCAACTTCTTTTAGCTTAAACTTATCTATTAAGGAAAAAAGTTCTAGTTTTGCCATCATTCTTGATGCCTCATCCGGCTGAGTACAATTTACAAGATAATGATTAATATCAGTATCAATAGGAATATCAAGCTTGATTTCACCTAACATTCGTGACATATAGGCACTGTCTTTGTTTTCACGAAGTTTCTTCCTCATACCATCTTTAATATCAATAGTATCTAGGTTTTCATATATATAGTCAAGGTTATTAAATCTTTGGATTAAGTCACCTGCACCCTTAGGTCCAATACCGGGAACACCGGGAATACAGTCTGATGAATCACCTTGAATAGCTTTAATCTCAATAAGCTGTCTTGGTGTTACACCATAGTCCTCCATAATCTTCTTTTCATCATAAAGTATAGCATTAGCCTTGCCACCTTTAGTGGATGCAAGTCTTACTGTTACCTTATCATTAATAAGTTGAAGTGAATCTCTATCCCCTGTAGCAAGTACACATTCATCACCATTAACCTTACAAGTATGAGAAAGTGTACCCAGAATATCATCAGCCTCATAACCCTCCTTAGTTATAATAGTATAGCCAAGTAAAGTTAATAAGTCCTTTAAAGGTTGCAACTGCTGATGTAGTTCTTCAGGCATACCTTTTCTGTTAGATTTGTACCCATCATATGCTTTGTGTCTAAAGGTTGGTGCTTTTAAGTCAAAAGCAATAGCCACAGCATCAGGGGTAACATCTTCCTGTATTTTAAGTAGCATTGTTAAAAAGCCATATATTGCATTAGTAAACTGACCATCTTTTGTAGTCAATAATCTTATTCCATAGAAAGCTCTGTTTAGAATTGAATTTCCGTCAACAACTAAAAGTTTCATATATACTTCCTTTCAAAAGTTCTAACTTACATTATAATATAGAAACACAAATGTTTCAAGAATGATTAAAGTTTTTGTGAAACTATATATTGTGGTGTATGTTATATATTGCCACAAAGGTAAGATGTTTATTTCCTAATAAGAATATTATACTTTAACTATTGAACATTTTACAACGCCTATACTATATATTGTGTGTTTACAATTTTGTAACACAATCTATTGTAAATCCCATAAATTCTAGGATTTATAAAATTACATAAAATTTATTCGTTAAATTGGTAATAATAACGGTTGACTTAACACAATATATGGCATATACTAATAAAGCACGAAAAAAACAAACATTTTATTTATTTTTAATTTACATAAGGTAATTTGATGATTTTGTTTTACAATATATGATATTTTACATGGGAGGAACGAAATGATTACTGAAATCACCAAGAGAGATGGTAGAAAAGAACCATTTGAAATTGAAAAAATAACTAATGCGATTTTTAAGGCAGCACAGGCAATTGGTGGCTCAAACTATGAAGAAGCTGAGGATTTAGCCAACAAGGTATGCGACTATATTGAAAATGTTGAGAAAATTCCTGCACCAACAGTTGAACATGTACAGGATACTGTTGAAAAGATGATGATTGAAAACGGTCATGCAAGAACAGCTAAGGAGTTCATTCTTTACAGAGCTGAAAGAACAAGACATAGAGAAATGAACACAAAGCTAATGAAGATTTATGAGGACCTAACTTTTAAATCAGCTAAAGATAATGATGTTAAGAGAGAAAATGCTAACATTGACGGTGATACTGCAATGGGCACTATGCTTAAGTATGGTAGTGAAGGTGCTAAGCAGTTCTACAAAATGTACATTCTTAACCCTAAACATGCTAAGGCTCACGAAGATGGTGACATTCATATTCATGACCTTGACTTCTTAACACTAACAACTACTTGTTGTCAGATTGACCTTGTAAAGCTATTTAAGGGTGGTTTCTCTACAGGTCACGGTTATCTAAGAGAACCTAATGATATTGCTTCTTACTCAGCACTTGCTTGTATTGCTATTCAGAGCAACCAAAACGACCAGCACGGTGGTCAGTCAGTACCTAACTTTGATTACGGTATGGCTCCGGGTGTTAAGAAAACTTATGTTAAGCTATATCGTCAGAACCTAGCAAGAGCTATTGAACTTTTGGCAGAAGTTGATGACATTGACGAAACAGTTGCTACTGCAAGTGAAATTATTGAAAAGGCAAAAGAAATCAGTGGTGACCAACCTTCTCTACAGGCAGGTGAAGAATATGCTAAGGCTGAACTTCCAATTCTTGTAGAAATGTATGGTGAACAAATTGGTGGTAAAATTCAGAGATTTGCTAAGAAGCATGCTGAAAAGGAAATTGACCGTTCAACATATCAGGCAATGGAAGCACTTATCCACAACCTAAACACAATGCATTCAAGAGCAGGTGCTCAGATTCCATTCTCATCACTAAACTATGGTACTGACACAACTCCTGAAGGCAGACTTGTTATTAAGAACATCCTTCTTGCTGAAGATGCAGGTCTTGGTAACAACGAAACTCCTATCTTCCCTATCCACATTTTCAAGGTTAAGGAAGGTGTTAACTATAATCCGGGTGACCCTAACTATGATTTATTCAAGTTAGCTATGAAGGTTTCTGCTAAGCGTCTATTCCCTAACTTTAGCTTTATTGATGCTCCATTTAACCTACCTTACTATAAGCCTGGTCATCCTGAAACAGAAATTGCATATATGGGTTGCCGTACAAGAGTTATGAGCAATGTTTACGACCCAACAAGAGAAATTACATACGGCAGAGGTAACCTATCATTTACTTCTATCAACCTACCTAGACTTGCAATTCTTGCTAACAAGAACATTGACTTCTTCTTTGAACAGCTAGACAGAATGGTTGACCTTGTTACTGACCAGCTACTGGAAAGATTTGAAATTCAGTGTCAGAAAAAGGTTCTTAACTACCCATTCCTAATGGGACAAGGTATTTGGCTAGACTCAGACAAGCTAAACCCTAATGATGAAGTTAGAGAAGTTCTAAAGCATGGTACACTAACTTGTGGTTTCATTGGTCTTGCTGAATGTCTAAAGGCTCTTACAGGTAAGCACCACGGTGAAAGTGAAGAAAGCCAAAGACTTGGTCTTGAAATTGTTGGTTACATTCGTAAGAAGATGAACGAAGCTACTGAAAAGTATCACCTAAACTTCTCAGTTATTGCTACTCCTGCAGAAGGTCTATCAGGTAGATTTGTTCGTATTGATAAAGAAAAGTTCGGTATTATCCCGGGTGTTACAGACAGAGATTACTACACTAACTCTTTCCATGTACCTGTTTACTACAATATTTCAGCATTTGATAAGATTAGAATTGAAGCTCCTTATCACAACCTAACTAACGGTGGTCACATCAGTTATATTGAACTTGACGGTGACCCAACAGAAAACCTAGATGCCTTTGAATCAGTTATCAGATATATGAAGGAACAAGGCATTGGCTACGGTTCTATTAACCACCCTGTTGACAGAGACCCTGTATGTGGTCACACAGGTATTATCGGTGATGTTTGTCCTAAGTGTGGCAGAAAAGAAGGAGAATCAGGTAAGGGCTTTGAAAGAATCAGAAGAATTACCGGTTATCTTGTAGGTACTGTTGACCGTTTCAACAATGCTAAGAGAGCTGAAGTTGAAGACAGAGTAAAGCACACACTAACAACTGATTGTGGTTGTCTTGACTGTGAGGAGGCTATTTAATGGCTGACAATATAGTCAGACTTGCCGGTGTAATTAAGGAATCTATCGTTGATGGTCCCGGAATTAGAATGACAGTTTTCACACAAGGTTGCCCTCACCACTGTGAGGGTTGCCATAATCCTGAAACTTGGGACTTTGAGGGTGGTTTTGATTGTGAAATCGAGAAGTTAATCAATACTGCTAAGAAAGACCCACTACTTCAAGGACTCACCTTTTCCGGTGGTGAACCATTTGCACAAGCTAAGCCACTTGCAAAACTAGCTAAAATGTGTCACGAAAACGGATATAATGTTTTCTGTTACACAGGTTATACATTCGAAAAGCTGGTTTCTTCCTTTGACACTCATCCTGAATGGAAAGAACTTTTGGAGGAAGTTGACTATCTTGTTGATGGTCCCTTTATTCTTGCTGAAAGAAGTTTAATGCTACACTTTAGAGGTAGCAAAAATCAACGACTGCTTGATGTTAAAAAAAGTTTAGCTGAGGACAAAGCTATTGATGCAGAAAATGTATAATTTTTAATAAGTGATTAAGAGTCACTCCCTATGTAAAACAAATTTAATTAAAATAACCGACCTAAGTTAGAATCAGTCTAGTTAGGTCGGTATTTTTATGCCATAAATTTGTAAAAAAGAAAGACAGTATAAACTGCCTTTCTATAATAATTATTTAATTAGAAGCTACCACTTGAACCACCATGAGAAGTACCTGATGAACTAGTATGTGTACTAGAGCCACCACTGCTACTATCATTATCCTTTGGTTTAGCAGTTTTACTTATATTACGGTACAAGTAAAGGTCACTGCGTTCTGTAACATTAAATGAACCACTCTTTACATAACTATTTGCTAATGGTTGCATACGAACAGACTTTAGCTTTGACTTCATAATAAGTACAACAATGAAACCAACTAAAGCACCTACACCTACACCACCGAATATAATATAGTATATTGGAATTATAGTCTTAGGCTGATTGTTTACATCATATGGTTCATCAGTTATAGCCTTATTAATATAGTCATCACACATTGTGACAAATGTATCAAATGCATCATAGTATTCACCATCACTTAAATATGGCTTAACATCATCCATAATTTTTTCTTGACCATAGTCTGTGAAATATGGAATACCGGCACCTGTTGTACTGATAGCCCATTTTCTATTTTCCATATCTAGCAAGAAAAGAATACCATCGTGATTATCTCCCTCACCATAACCTTTATAGTCAAAGAAATCATCAGCATATTCTGTAGGTGTTTTGTCACCAATAGACTTTTCGGTAACAATAACAACATCAAATGTATTTTTTTCTGATACAGTATCAATATGTTCCTTTAATTGACTATATTCATCTTCTGATAGTAGCTTTGCATTATCTACAAGCCTACCATATGTACTGGCACCTTCACTTTCTGCAAATACAGGAAGTACAGACAATGATACCAGAAAAATTGCAAAAATAATTGAAACAACTCTTTTTTTCATTTTAGTACCTCCTTACAGTAAATTATATAACAAGCCAATTATAATAATAACTGCTGCTATAGAACCTGCAATAATGGCAAAATATCTCCAAAATGCACCCCAATCAATAGGTAGGTCACCAACCATTTTACCGGTTTGACCATTCATTGCAAATAGGAAATTTTGACCATTCCAAGAGGTATTAAGTATCCAAACAGGATATAGTGCATATTTTGAAGTACCGTTTTGGAACTGCACACTTGAACTCTGTGTCATTAAAGAAGAATACTCACTTGCAGTTTCTCTAAACAACTGTTCGGTAGTATTTTTAATTCTCTGATTAGCTCTGTTAATACTGTTTTCCTTTGTAACATCATACTTATCAGCAAGATAACCGGCTAAATAAGCAGTTTGGAAATCTACTGCTTCATCAAAGTTAAAAGGTTCGATACTTTCCATAAGGTCATCAGGCATTTGGCTTGAACCGTCAACCGGTACATTAGTAAAGCCAACATTACCACCTCTGCCAACTAGGTAATATTTGGTTTCTGTGTAATCATAGTCACTATCGCTCCAATGTCTTACCTTTGTACCTTTGTACTGAATATGAGCCTCCGTATCAGCATCAAACAACCAAAATGGCACATACATACCACGAATTTGGTCAATATGATTTTTGTCTTTGAAGATTTTTGGAACTAGTTTCTTGTTAACATGTTTAGAAAGTGCCTTGATAGCATCTTCCTTAGTTAGTCTAAACGGGATAACATAATCAGGCTTTAGGTCACCTGAGAATCTACCCTTTAACACAACAGGGTTGCCACAATAGGGACAACTTGTTGCACCGGTATTTTCATCGGCAACAATTTCACCACCACAAGAATTACATACATAAACTGACATACCTTCTGTTTCTTCATCAGTAAATGTTTGTTCATTGGAATTATCCCAATTCATATTGTCCTGTGTATTTTTCTTAAGGTCCTCATCATATGACTTTAGAGTTTCCATATCAAACTCTGTGTCACAATAAGGACATTTCATTTTCTGCAATTTACTGTCAAAGTTAATTGCACCACCACAACAGGGACATTTATACTCAAGCATATCTGCCATATATTCTATTCTCCTACATTACCTAATTAAATTATTTTACAATATCGTTGTCATCAAAAATATCCCCACATTCAGGGCAGAACTTTGGATGTGATGCTGGGTCTTCAGGTGTCCAACCACACTTATCACAACGGAAAGTTTTCTTTTCTTCAGGTTTCTTAGAACCACATTCAGTACAGAACTTACCAAAGTTCTTTACACCACAAGAGCAAATCCATGAACCGTCATTCTCAGGCTTCTTATTACCACAATTTGTACAGAATTTGCTTGTATTTGTAGTACCACAAGAACATACCCAACTGTCTTCACCGGCACTTTGTTGTGGTGTCTGAGTTGGTTGTGGTTGCTGAGGCTGTTGCATTTGTGCTTGTTGTTGAGCATACTGCTGAGCCTGTTGTTGCTGACCCATTTGGAATAGACCGTTTACATTACCGGCGTTACCTGCCTGTTGAGCCATACCCATTCCCAAAAAGCCTGTAAATGCACCGGCTTCATTTTCTGCTGCTGCTTTCATAGCATCTGCTTGAGCACCAACTAATGTTGCTGCTGCCATTGATGGGTCACGCATAACTGCAGTACGCTGAGCCTGTTTAATCATTTCGGCATCTTCAGGTGGAAGTGTAATAGGATTCATAGCAATTGAAATTACCTGAATACCTCTTAACTGTGCCCACTTTGCAGTTAGAGCAGTATTCATAGCCTCAGAAAGTTCTTCAGCATGAGCCGGTAGTGCTGATGGACGAACCTGCATATCGGAAATCTTTGCAAATGCCGGTTGTAAAGCTGAGATAAACTCAGTTTTTAGCTGAGAGTCAATCTCACCACGAGTATAGTCACCCTGAACATTACCACAAACATTTGTATAGAATAGAATTGGGTTTACAATCTTGTATGAGTAAACACCACTACATCTAACTGATACATCAACATCAAGACCAATATTTTTATCAACTACTCTAAATGGAATTGGGTTTGGTGTACCAAACTTATTTTCAAGGATTTCCTTAGTGTTGATATAGTAAATTCTTTGGTCAGAAGGCTTATCGCCACCAAAAGTAAAACGCTTACCGATATCTCTAAAAGTATCTAAGATACCTGCACCTAAGCCACCTGTAAAGACACTTGGAGCTGTCATACTATCAAAGATATATTCTCCCGGTTCTGCACAAATATCTACTACCTTACCCTGTTCAACAATTAGCATACACTGACCGTCAGCAACTGCTAATACTGAACCGTTAGTAATAACATTGTCTGTACCCTTTGTATTTGATGAACGCTTACCAGTACGGTGAACACCTTTTGTTACCAGTACATCTTTTGGCATTGACTCGCAGTAGAAAAACTCTTTCCACTGGTCAGCCATAACACCATTTGCTGAACCGGCAATAGCTTTTATAAGACCCATAATTAAGCTCCTTTTAATTTTAAAATAATATATTACATAAATGTTTACAACTTACATAAGCATTATACAGTATATTCTACAAAAAATAAATACTTTTCTACAAAATAATATATATTTTTTTAAATTTATCAATTCTCTAATTCACAATACCAATATATTAATCATATTATATAAATGAGTTTTAAAGAACTTAATTTAGAAAAAGGAGAATTACATTGGTAGAAGAAATTTTTAAGAGTTATGGTATATCACCAATACCATCTGATTATACAGAAGCTATGGCTTATGTGCCATATCAAAGCAACAATCCAAAATTTTATTCAGTAGCACATGGTTTTGAGGCAGGGACAATGTTCCCTACTCTACACAAACCATTTTTCGGTTCTAAATGTACAGGTGGCAAAAATGATGACTGAAAGAGATATTCTGCTTAAGAAACTAAGTTCCGTAGCATTTGCAATGTTTGAAATCAGACTTTTTCTAGACACTCACCCTGACTCAACAGATGCTATGGCTAAATTTGATGACTTAAATGATAAATATGTAAAACTGAAAGAAAAATATGAAGATGAATACGGTCCACTACTGAGTAAAGATGCCGATAGTCCCGTTCAATGGATAAAAGGACCTTGGCCTTGGGAGGTGCAGTAAATGTTTGTATATGAAAAAAGACTTCAGTACCCTATCAGAATAAAACAAACTAACCCAAAACTTGCCAAAATCATTATTACACAATATGGGGGTGCATACTCCAAATGTTATGATTACTATTTTTTAACATTATAAATAATAGCTTAGATATGCGACTATTAAGGTAAAAATAAAATAACCTAACAGAAATATAATAACTACTGTTAGGTTATTTTGTAACTATTATTCTTTTTGTTCTAATTGTTTTAAAAAATGTAGATAGTACAAACATAATTCAATTTTTATACGGTATTCAAATTTCATAAGAACTGTTTCAATGTTATACCTTACATTTTCAATAGACATATCATCATCATATTTTGTAAATTGTTTTTCACAAGTATACACCATTATAATACAATCAACTATTATTCTTCCTTTTTTATCTCTTAACGGCATCTTATAATATAATATTGAACCCTTTAAGTCATTTACATCTTCCACGTCGCAAGGAATGTAACAATGATCCTTGTAAATTTCTTTTTTACTGTTTCTAATAGTTGTTCTCCTTTGTGATGATAAAGCATGATTAAATAATGAATCCTTATCGTTTACTATTGACTCTATTCCATCATAATCAAAATCTTCATTATCAGCAATCTGCCAATCTACATTAGATTCTTTGGTTAAGCGAAAAACAATATTTGTTCTAACATCATTTTTACCCCTATCATTTGCACCATCACCATTTAAACTAAAATTTATAGTATTACTTATAGCATTAGAAATATATTTTAATTGAACACAAGGTTTATTAATAATTGTTGGTATCTCCATATCTCCTTTTTTACTGTTTCCAAACACTCAACCAAAGTGTTATATTTTTTATTGCAAACTTCATTAACGTTTTGTATCAATTTTAGATTAAAATTTAAATCTAATTCAGATTTTTCACCAATTAACTCTTTATATCTTTTATTCATTCCATCTGAAATTTGAAGAAATATAGTACCTATAAAGAAAACTATATAAAAAATAAAGCCACTTATAGAAATCACTTCTAATATATTATCAGATACATTTCCAATAAAAACTTTTATACTTGAAATTACAAAAGGAATAATACCAAAGATAGAAGTTACTAGCACAGCTTTTATCCAATGCTTTTCTTTAAGATTATATAATTTAATAAAAAAATTATTTTCAGTAATTTTTGTTCTATTTTTCTTCATCTTCTTTTGAACTCCAATCTCTAGAGAATTTAAAAGAATCTAATGAAGGTCTCATTTTTTTTGAATTATTAACATTTCTTTGATATTTTTTCAAACCTAATTCACTAATGTCTTTATTAAAAAATAGTGTTTTACTCCAATTTATATTTTTTACAGTCATAATAAATCTCCTAAGTTTCATTGATTACTATTCGCCCTCCATTCTACACCTTTAATTACAAAGTGTCAATATAATTCACATTATTAATGTAATATTTTATCACACAACTTTAATAATAATTGTTATTATTTGTCAATACTAATTAAATAAATTCTATCATATAGAATTATAGGAATGTTTTAAAGTTCTATCAATGCAATTATTGCATTTTTGCATAAAAAATCACCCCAACCATCAATTATTATGATAGTTGGGGTATAGTTTTGCACGAAAAATTAATTATAATCGTTAATGTTTAAATTATCTAACTAGATAATACTTAAGGTTACGATAAAGGTACTTATAACCCTTATACTTGCCTGATGTGATAACTGCAATTACAGTAAACTCTCTATTCTTATCCAGCTTTTTGGTATATGCAATTTTGCCATTACTAACTCTTGAATAAATATTACCCTTTACAACTGTGATTTTGTTGTACTTAGATAGGCTCTTATCATCAAGATGTGAATTAACAATATAGCCTGATTTATTGCCATATTTGACCTGTGACCAACCATTACCTAAGTCCTTAACAAGTTGTACCTTAGCACCCTTCTTGACTGTGGCAACGCTTTTGCTTGTGTTACAAATAACATCAACATATGCTTTCTGTCTTAGTATGCTTTCTTTAGTGACAACACAATGGTTATATTTAAGTTGGTTCTTAAACTTCTTCCAAATTGTTTCATTGTCACCTACCCAGCCAGTCCAACCTGGACAAATCTTACTGCACACGTCATAGTGTCTAACAACACGACTTGCAGGAATGTTATATGTATTCATTAGCTTTCTTGTTAATGCTACTGTATTTGCAAAGGTCTTATCTGAGATTTTACCTTTGGTACTGCACATCTCAATGCTAATTGAATTGTAGTTAGTGCATTTGCCAAACAGGTTGTTACTGCCGTAATTTACACCAACCGCCCAAGAAGTGTTGTTAGGTGATACCACCTCATACACATTATTATCATCAACAAAATAATGTGCTGATGCACCACGATTTGCGTTGTAAAAATAGTTAGCGTTAGCCTTTGCAGTATCTGTTGAATTGCCTGTGTAGTGGATTACAATGTACTTTCGACCGTTGTTGCCACTTTCATAGTTACACTTTGTATGTAATTTTTTCAGTTTGTATGACATTAGTTATCATCCTTTCCTTTGCTCTGTAGCACATCAATAGCCTTATTAATAATAGCCGGTAATGGTAAACCCATTAAACCGGCATTTTCTACGATAGAGATTAGTTCATTAGCCATAAAACCAATGATTACGGCGTCTCTTATGTAACTAGTACCAATTGCTATATCCAGTCTGTATGCAATTAATACGAACAATAGGGTCATACCCTTTTTACACAAGCCTTTCCAACCGGCTTTACTCTCCAATGCACCTGATGATGTTTTCTTGCTATTGTGGAATATACCTGCAACAACAAGACCTGACACATAGTCAATAGCCATAAATAAACATAGTGTTACCAGAGCAGTATCCCAACCACCAAACAACCATGCAAAAAGTCCACCTACTGCACCAATAGCAGTACAAATCCATTCTTTCATTTTATACTTCCTCACTTTCTTCTACTTCTTTAATACAAACATTTTGCCACTTTTTGTATGCGTCAAGATAAAATTCTTTCTTGTCTCCATTGTATGTAATTTCGTAATACATACCATCTGAAACAGTTGTTGACAATAGTGCTTTACAGTTCTGCAAAGTTTTGCAGTACCACACGATGTGCACATCATCTTCTGTTAAAGTCTTGTTGTCTGTTACATCTACATGATTATTGTAGTAATCTACAACAATTTTCATAAACTGTTTTTTTAAATCCATCTTAATTCTCCTTTTCCGTATCTGTTGTAACTTCTTCAAAGTCACCGTTTGAGTTTTCTGTATCTTTGTTAGTTGTTTCAGTTTCGACAACTGTATACCAACTATCAATAGTTAGCATATCATCATCTGTTAAGACTGACTTGCTATACCAGCTTAGTGCGTAAGCTCTGACCTGATATTCATCTAGTCTGTTCTTCATTGTTTCTAAAGTCTTAAAAACAAAATCATGTAAGCTAAACATTATTACATCACCTCACTTTCGTGTGCAACAAGAGCCGTTGCTAACTCATTAAACTTGTTGTCAATGTAATTCTTTGTGTCAGCAATATAAGTTAGCTGACTGTCGCAGTCTGATACAACAGTTGTGCTTGGATAATACATATGTAAATTCAAAAATCCATTAATTTGTTCATTAGTTAAATTTAAAACTGTTGGTGTTTGCTTTACCCCAACTAAAACAATACCGTTATTTTCATCAGCACAATTCTTTAGTGTTGCTTTTGTTTCGTTAAGTGATAAACCTAAGTCAACATACAATGTATTTGTCCTTATATCAAAACAAGGATATTTTTCTGTACCGGCAAAAGCAAAGAATTGAAGTACATTACAAAGTGGTGCATATTTAACAGAACTATTAGCCCATTGCGTTGAATTTGATAATGTTAATGTACATCTATGGGTGTTTGTGCCACTTGGATTTTCTTTCAGATTATCAAAATCACTACTCAGCAAAACTAACTGCTGTAATTTTTCTGTGATAAAGCCTGTGCCGTCACTATTAATTGTCAACACATCACAAATATTGTCTACACCTCTTAATATATAGTTTAATTGCAAGTTTTGAGAACTTTTTTTATTACTAAATGTAATACTTGGATTTTCAACACTATTAATATCAACAGGATTTGTTGGTGATGGTACTGCACTTTGTGTAGATTTACCGTATAGGACTAAATTAACAATGTTACAATCACTACTATCATTAAGTACAATGCTAGTTGACTTGTCTGTTGTAACTTTAATTTGCGAATTAGACATAGTATTACAAATATAAGGCTGTAATTGATTTGCTAACTCTAATGTACTTCTTTCGATATTGTAGGATAGAGGCATATTATCTTTATATTTAGCTTTGCATAAGCAAGGGTGTAAGACTACATCAATATAGTTAAGAAGTGTACCAGTTTGGACTGACAGTATAATTTCACTCAGATTTTCGTTGCTTACCGTAAATGACTTTTCAGAATAGTAAGTTTCTTTTTTATCTTTGTCAACTAATGTGATTTGGCTATAACAGTTGCTTTGTCTATTAGTAGTCTTACCACTAGTAATGTAATACTCCCCATTTTCTAATGATATTGACTTTACTAACATTGACACATATTTTTTCGTTGGTGTACCTGTGATATGATACCCTCCATCATCTGTTGCCGTTGCAGTTAATCCATTGGCAGTTTTACCATTTAAAATAGACCAATCAAAAAGATTATAACTTTGCACTAGATTTGCTTTGCTTTTGTCTAGTTGGGCAATATTCGTAGCATTCTTCTTTACTGCTGTATCATTGTTTGTCTTGTATGCATTAAAATCTGTGTTATCGACTTTATTTGCTTTCAATATAGCAATATCAGCTTTATTCTGTGCAATGTCTGCACGTGGTTGTTCTGACTTTGTTTCAACAAAATCCCACACACCTTTTACGCTAGGATAAGTAGTTGTGCTTGGGTGTGTAATCACATCAACCTTATTAGATAGGCTTTCCTTGCCATTTACATTCGTATTAGTTGTTGCAATTTCTCGTTGTGCTGTTTCTTTGACAATCTGTAAATTGTCAGCAACCTGACTAATATTAGCGTTTAAAGTTTGTACATCTGTTTTGTGCTGAGCTTCAATACTTGTTGCTCTGTTCTCCCAATCAGACTTATCTGCATTTACTTGTTTCTTTAGCGACTTAATAGCACTTGCTAATAGTTCATTTACATTAATGAAGTTATCATCATTTGAGTACACGATACTAACACCTGATGGTACTGAACCACTCACAATATCCACATTGCCAACTGTGTTATCAATATAAATTGTCTTTAGTGAGGTACATCCACTAAAAGCACCATTATTAATTTTTGTAACATTATCTGCAACAAATACTGTTACAATATCTGTCTGACTTGTTGCAAAACTTCCTGGACCCAATGCTTCAGTTGATGTTGTGTTCTTTAGCACACCATCAGAAGTGAAGGTTGCAGAAAAATTGAACCTAGTACCTTGAATAGCTTTAGCTATATTCTCATCCATTTGGTTCAAATTTTCTGCATTGATTGGTGTTTGTTTACTGGGACTATTCTCCCAATTAATTAAGTTGTAGCCCATTGTTTATCATCATCTCCTTGATATTCTGAACTTTCTGTACTTACTTGAACTGTAATGCCAACTGTTCCGGATAAAGTTCTGTTAAAAATTGTACTTGTAATTGTTGGAGTGTCCTCTACTCCTGTATTTAACTGTATAGTATCACCAGGTTCTAGCCACCAACGGTCAAACAGGTTAACACTAAAAGGTCGGTATTCATAGAACATCCATCCACCATAAACTGCACCTGATGGTCTTATAAATTTACTAACAAGAGTTTTCTCTGTATTACAAGAGATAAATTTGTTATCACCGTCATAATAATTTTGTTTACCTGATGTGGCTACTATATTTTCTGTGTAGGTTTTATCCTTGTTATACTTAAATCTTGCTTTAGTTATCTTAGCAACTTTGTAATCTTCAAAATTCAGGTCTGTATAATAGCCAACAGTATAAATATCTGTTACATCCTTTTCTTGTGGTAATTTCTTAAACTTAATACTTCCTTCCCCATCACAAAAAGCAAACTTTGCAGAACACTCACACAAATCTTGAAGTAAATTAAGTACTGTTAATTTACCGTTATAAACTTCTTTTACAATTGTAGCTGATAAAGAAAGTTTTTTATCATCTTCACTACCATAAAAGTTACTGTCAACAATAAGACCTTTTTCTTCACACATATCAATTACACATTCTTTTAAATCTTTAATTGTTGCATTTGGAGAATAAGTTGCAAAACCAAAGAACCAGGCGTAAATATTAATTTTACCGGCTAGATAAAAGTTATCATAAGCAGTAACTTCTTTAATAGTTTTATTCTGTTGTCTTTTTGCACTATCAATAGTTCCAGTAAAGATACAAGCTGACTTATCTACTACTTTACAAGGATAAAGTTCACCGGATGGGTACAAGTCTTTTGACGGATAAACATTATCCAAATAACTTTGCTTTATGTACACTTTGATTTCTCTACCTACTAATTGCTCCTTAAAATTAATAGTGCTAAAAGTAAGTTGTGACGATATACACCCACCAAAACGGAGTGTGCTATCGTCACAAATAGAATTAGTTAATTCAAGGCTATCAAATACAATATTTTCATTTGGTAAAATGCTTTTTGTATCTGTAAAGACAATCTGAATATTTCTTGATATTGTATTTTCCAGAAGTTTCTTCTTAATTTCAAGGTCCTCAGCTTTATTCTCGCTAAACATATACATACTACATCACCTCAGTATTCAATCAATTCAAATGTAATAGGGTTGTACTGTATGTCATTTGATGATGCATCCATTACTGAAAATTCCACATCAGGAATATAGAAATAACCTTCCTTGTATTTGTTTTCCTCATCATTCCAATATTCAACCTTACACTTTCTCTGTGTAGAATTTACAATACCTTTATTGATAATATTCTGTATCTTAATCTTGTCATCAAGAAAAAGAATATGAGTGGAAAAAGTAATATTAGTTTTGTGGTTTGATAAAGTTTTTCTTTGCAAATCACCGTTATTATCTCTTTCAGCAGACACTTCCATTCTTTGGTTTGGTGTAGTGGAATACTCAGCAATACACTTATTAGGAAATATGTTTTTATTAAATGCAATTAGATAACCTTTATAGTTCGCCATATATAACCACCTACCTTATACAAATGCCGACTTACCATTATGCCTTTTCTTGTACATTTTATTCTGCTTAACAATCTCTTTGAAAATGTCGCTACCGTTGATTTTTGCAACAAATTCATATGTATTGCCACCTTTATTTCTAAAGATAATAAACATTTCATACATTCTCTTTAGATACAGTAAAATCTGTGAAAGTATCTCTGTGTCCCCATTGTCTGAACTTTCCTGAATCATACCTTTAAGTTTATTAAGAGGTGAAACTACTTCAGGGTTACCGGAGGATGCACCCATATTATCACCTACTACTGCTAAGGTTGGAGCTTTAACAAGACCACCTTTTGCAAGATGAGGGATTAAAGGAGCTTTTTTAGGCATTGAAAAACTCCAGTCTTTGCCAAATACATCACCGATAGCACCGGCTACTCCACCAATTGCATTAACGATAGCCGATATCGCGTTATAGATACCAGTCCAAAGCAAATTAATACCATCAATAATTAAATTGATAGCACCCTTGATTATGCCCCAAATGGCATCCCAAATTCCTTTGAAAAAGCTCTTGATACCGTTCCAAGCCTTTTCCCAGTCTCCGGTGAAAACGCCTGTAATAAAGTCAAGTAAGCCACCTAGAGCGTCTAAGATGCCACCGACAACATCACCCACTATTGAAAATACTGTTTTAAACACACCACCAATGGCATTAAAGATATTTGTAAAAACGGGTCCAAAAGTTTTAACAAGAAAATTAACAATAGGTGATAGAAAATTATTCCAAATTGCTGAAATACAATCCCCTAACTTTCCGAAAAATGAAACTGCCTTCTCAAAGATTGGTTTTAAGCAATCATCCCAGGCTGATTGAAAAATATCAACAATAGCGTCCCATGCTGGTTTAATCCATTCGTTATAAACATTCATAAGAGTAGTACCAATATTTGTAAACATACTGCATATGTTACTAAATACGGATGAGCCGTCACTCTCCCACCATTCGGATAAGAAGGTACCTATGTCACTAAAAACAGTACCCACAAAAGATAAAACATCAGCAATCTGCAATTGCACATTATCAAAAAATGTTCCGATAGTTTCGCTATCATTTTCAATCCATTCAACCAATTTTCCGGTTGCGATTTCAAATCCATCAGATACAATTGTACCAATACCACCGGCTAAATCTGTACAACCTGATAACAAGTCAGATATGGCAGTCTCCATTGTCGGTCTGACCCTATCAATGCTATCACCCAGCAGGTCAAAAGCACCGTCAAAAAATGTTGATAAATTATCAAACCCCTTTGAGAGGTGCGTGCCAATAGTGTTGATAAATCCTATTATTTTCCCCTGGTCTTTTGTAAGCCACTTACTAATACCACCTGTAAGGGTCTGTAATTGCTTACCACTCACCTGGACTATACCACCAATAAAAGAGCCAACTGCTCCTAAAGCTGACTTACTGACATTTTTTACTTGCCCTAAGTAGGCTTTTGCTATTGGTATTGATTTTTTAAAAATGTTTTTGCAGTTTTCGGCAATGGCCGACCAATCGACTTTATCAATGCCCCTTTGTACTTTATCAAAAAAGTTTTTTAAACCACTTTCTTCATATAATTTCGAAAAATTAAATTTTGGAGTAGTTTTATTATTAGACTTTGGTTTTTTATTTGATGATGTGTTGCCACCAGTAGTAGGAGTAGATATTTTACCACCGGAAGATGTACTACTATTGGTCTTTGTAAGCACATTTAGCTTATCAAAACTTGCTAAGTTATTCTTAGCCTTCTTTGCACTTTTAGATACTTTATCAATAGCCTTAGAACTGTTATTTGCCTCATTAGTTAAATTAGAAGTTGACTTAGTTGCTGAATCTAATGAATTAGATGTATCACTTGAACCGGCATTACCAAAAACCTTATCAGTAAATTCCTTAAATTTATCGGCAAGTGCACCAACTCTTAAAATCAAAGCATTTACTAATTTCAAAACAGGTGTAAACACATTAATAAGACCTTGACCTAATGTAGCCTTTAAACTTTCAAATCTTAACTGTAAAATCCTAGTTTGGTTAGCCCAACTATCCTGAGTTCTTGCAAAGTCACCGGTGGCATTTTTTAATTGGTCCTGTACAAACGCAAAACGCAAACTAACTTTTTCTGCCTCCGTCATTTGACTTGTAGTCTTTCCAAAACCATTTGATAAAGCATAACTATCAAGGGCAGTTTGGGTCATTACAATACCTAAATCTTTCAATGTTTCAGTTTCACCACTAAACACCGATTTTAGCTTTGTGTATGCTTCATCTTGCGTGATGTTATAAAATGACGCTACGTCACCGGCTAAACCTGTAAGTGCTGTTGACATATTGTAGGCTTGTTTTTCACTAAAACCAAAAGCCTCTGCCATAGAGCCAAATGTACCCACATATTTTTTAGCCATAGTTTCAGATAAGCCAAATTGTGATTGAGATTGCTTTGCCCACTTGTCAACACTACTTGACATATTCTTAAATGTAACATCAACAACATTCTGAACTTCAGTTAAATCTGAACCTAGGTCTATACAACTCTTACCAAACCTAGTTATCATAGCAACACTAAAAGCAGTACCTACTACCTTTGCAATTTTGATAAAAGAATTTGAAATCTTTGAACCGGCAATGTTTGCTTGTGATTGAACACCACTTAATGATTTAGCAATTTTACTACCGGCATTATTAGCTTGTGTTTGGATGTTATTAAGTGACTTTTTAAAACTAGTGCTATTAAGTATTAAGTCAATCCCGATTTGTCCTGCTGTTGTCATTAGCATACCTCCTTCCTAAAAATGGGTATAAAAATAGCGTACACCACTTGATGTACGCTAAATTCAAATAAAAATTATGCTGTTTTTAGATATAATAATCTAAATGTTTCTCTACCTTTAGGTGTAACAAGTGTTTGAGTGCCACACCATTTTGTTTTATCGTTATAAACTTCCTTTACTTCAAACAAACCATTATTCTTTTTAGCATAAGGCATAAGTTTTCCACGCTTATCACGATAAAGGTATTTCTTTTCAAGCAAGAAGTTGATAAAATCCTTTTGCTTGATTTCAAGTTGCTTAGCCGTTTCTCTTAGATTAGTCAAAAGATTTCTGTCAACTAATTCATCAAAATAATCAGCTTTAGGCTTCATTATTTGATTATTTACAGCCAATTCAGAATTAACTGCTTGTAGTTGCTTATTCTTGCTTTGTTCTTCTTTAAGAGCCGTAGCTAATTTGATAATTGTATCAGGGTTCAAAATTGCCTGTTCTATCGTTGCAGATGTCATATAAGCACCATGCTTTCTGATAGATGGAAGAACCTCTGATGTTACCCATCTCTTAAATTTCTTTGCAGTGGGTAGCTTACTTGATAAGATAAGACTGTAAAGACCTGATTCGTTGATAACAACTGATTTTTGTTCTCGTCCGATGGAGTCGCAAATTGCTACCCCATCCAGCTTATCCTCATCATCAACACGCTTTGATAATGCATCTCTGGTGTTGCTATAACCTAAAACAGTAGCCACATCTTTACCCACAAAATATGGTTCATTATCAATTTCAACTATTCTGATACTACCAAATTCAGAATTTTCAAAAGTTTGTATATCACTATTCATCATATCATTTTACCGCCTTTCTCATTTCAGCTTTAGTTGCTTTAGTACCTTGTGCATAACCAAAGTTAAAAGCATCACAAAGCATATCAAATAAACTCTTGTTGTTTGCATAAATATCGTTAAGATTAGCACAACTCATATCATAGTACGGATTAATAGTACCACGCACATTCTTAATAACTTCCATTGTGTTTTTTACACAAGCCATAAAAAAACTCCTATCAATTGTAATTTGACAGAAGTTGCCCTAAATGATATAATGAATTTCAGATAGGGTAACCTGTCGCTTTTTAGAGTGTTGCAAACTTTGGTCGGTGGGCAACACTCTATTTCTTTTTATCTAGTTCAGCTTTAACCAAGGCTATACCTTTATGTACTACATCTGACTTAGTAATACTAAGACTTTTTGCACATTCTTCTAGAGTCTTATATGTTTCGGCTGATAACCTCATTTCAAACCTTTTATCACGCTTGTCTTGCGTAGGTCTGCCTTTAGGACACATCCTTTTCACCTGCCTTATTTTGTCCGTACATATATAATACATTATGTCCGTACAAATGTCAAGAGGTTTTTTACAAAATTTTAGCCACCCCATTATGGAGTGGCTAGTTTTTTATTTTGATTTTACACTGTAATACTCAATATTAATCTTTGGCAATGTAACATCAGAACCAAGAACTGATGTGTAAGAATATTTACCGTCACATTCACCCCAAATAGTAATTATATCCTTTTCAAGAATTCTATCTGCATTCTTTGGTAATTCAACAGTTGCATAAATGGTATCGTCCCAAAGACCGTATTCATCTTTAGTAACATTAATTCTTAAATCAACAGTAGTATTATCATCAAGCCAATGCTCATCTTCTTGTACTTGAATAACTTGACCTGTGTATTTTAGTTTCTCACCTTTATGCTTATCAGGGTTTCTAGACAAGTCTTTGAAAGAAAGTGTCTTGCAACTATTCTTATATGCCTTTGCTGAAACTTTTTTCTTTGCTTTTGTAGTTGGTTGTACTGTTGTAGTTTCTTCAGTAGTTTTCTCAGCAGTTGTCTTTTCTACTGCACTTGTACTAACTGTTGTTGTTTCTTTAGTACCGGTATCTTTACTACTCTTTCCACCATCGGCAGAACCGGCTCCAATAGAAATAACTATAACTGCAATAATAACCCAAAACCACCACTTTTTATAAATCGGTTTCTTAGGTTTTTGTTGTGGTGAATATCCACCTTGTAGTCTAACATCTTGTTGTGGATTATTCATCTGTTGTTGCATAGGATTATTTCCTTGAACTTTAGGTTGTTGAACCCCAACTAATTTTCCTCCGCAATTAGGACAGAACTTCTCATTATTTACATTTGAACCACAATACGGACATTTCATTGCACATTTCCCCTTTGTATTAATTTTACTACATTATACAACACAATGTGGTGAAAATCAACACTAAATTATGACATTTGAATAAAAATATTTTTTATATCATTAAGGAATTGTGTAGTTTCATCTAGTGATTTAGAGTTAGCAAGTGTGGCATTTCTCTTTCTTCTGTATTCATTTCTTATACGCATTTGTGCAGGAGTGAAGTTTGATAGTATCTCTTTGTCATCTTCTATTCTGATTTGTACAAGTCTTGCAAGGCTTGTATTGGGACCTAAACCGGATAATAAAGAAACAAACTCACTCCATGGCATTGTCCTAAATTCTTCTGAACGGATAGAGACCCCATATTCAGACCTAAAGGATGAAATTATTGTGTCAAAATCATCTATTAGGTCATATCCGGGGTCACTGTTTCCCCCTCATTATCTTCAACAGTACCTGCAACAAGCTCAACTGCTGACATAATGACCTGAGAGAAATCTTCAAGGTTAAGGTTCATTTTTTCAATTACTTTTCTGTCTTTCTCATTAAATAGAAGTTCAAAGAAATCATAAAGTTTGCTTGGGGTTAAATTTTCAAGACTAGGTAAAATCTTTAGCATTGTTACTGCACTGTCATTTACTTCAAAAGTTTTGTCCTTAATCTTAATCTTTGGCTTTTCGTCAAAGTTAAGTTTGTCTGTAATATCAATAATTCTACTCATTATTATCACTCCTTACGCTGCCGGTGTTACTTTAGGCTTACCGTTTGACATAACTTCAAATTCAAGTGGTGCTACATCACCTGCTTCGCCACTACCGTTTGATGTTACATTGATAACTGCATTTGTAAATTCAACAGTAGTGCCATCCGGAAATGTCCATTTGAAATCTGTGTATAAATCTCTGCCATTTTTCATAGCCAAACCTGCAATATAATCGTTGCCCGGATCACCAACAGTACGCTTACCACTGGCAGTAATTGTAATACCCTTAGTAGTAGCTAATCTACTTGTCCAACCCTGCTGGTCAAAAGAATTCCAATCCTGAACACCATTATCAAATGCCACACTAAAACTTGTCATATTGACAATATCGGCATATGTACCTGATGAACCGGTTGTCTTTACTTGAAACTGATTTTCATAACAAGGATAAACACCTGTTGTTTTTGCCATAATTAATCTTCCTTTCTTTCAAAAAATATTTTCATCTCAATAACTCTTTCGTACACCTCATTATCAGTACCCACATCTATTGGTTCAGGTGTCAGTAGCTGAATCAGATACACTTTAGAATTATTTATTGTAACATTCTTAATTGTGCGAAGTTTATTATACAGAGTTCTTGCACAAACCTCTGTTTCATTTGCATTATTATTCCAATGAATAAGCAATGATACTGCTATAACATCATAAGATAGTTCTGTGCCAACACCACGAAGAGGCTCACCACCGGTTTTTAGGGTGTATACACCAACAGATTTATCTTGCTTATTGTCTAGTCTGCCTATGTAAAAATGTTCTGCATTTATAATTGTTTTCAAGAAATCTCTTACATTTGCTAAAGTCATCATAAGCCTGTAAGCCTCCTATAAATCTTTTCAAAAGCTTCATTACAGAAGTTTTCCCTTGAACCACCCTTTAACCAGGGGTCAAGCCACTTACCACCGGCATTTTTATTGTTGGTTTTCTGAAAGTTAAATTCCGGATGATAATAAAGTCTTCTTGCATATGGAGTGCTTGAACTTATTGTAGTTTTCCCCTGTGCTGAATGTGAATAGTCAACAAATGTTGACTCATTTTGAAGGTTTCCTGTATCAAAGGGCATTACCTGTGCATTTTTTACTTCTGTCAAAAGTGCATCAGTAGTTTGTTCTAAAGCAGTTACAGTAGCTTTATCAAATTGCCTTATAACATTCATATTAAGTTTAACCTTAGAATTAACATTAATCACTACATCACATCCAATTCAACATAGTTTACTGTACCGTCAGGGTTTCTTCCTTTTGTACACTTAACAATTTCTCTTTTCACACCGTTTACTGTAACATATCCACTGCTAATGGAACTGTTAGGGCAAAAGTCAAAGGGTATCAGCAAAACACCTGTACACTCTACTTTCTTTTTATCACTTGTATATACAGTTTTAACTCTATCCTGATAATTACAGTACAAAGGTGCTAAAAACAATGTATCAGAGGGATATATACTGTCTGATGGATAAATAAACCTACATTCATAAATAACTTTAGGTGCACCATCTTCTGTTAATCCCTCATCATACACCACAACCTCACAAGGTGTTTTGCAAAACTTTTTCAACACCAATCTGGGAAATTTCATATTATCACCTCATATTGTCGGATAACATAAACCTGTAGTTTTAAGCAAAGAATAAAGTTCTTGTGGAATAGCAACACCACTAACCACCATTAAATTCCAACAACTACCGAAAGTCATTGATGTACCGTTAATTGAGTAACTTTGCAGATAGGTAGTAATCAATTCTTCATTTTCTCTATAAAAAGCAGTAAGTCTGCTATGGACTTCATTGATAACCTTTTTCTGAAAGTAGGTCAATTTGTCAAAATTGATACGGTTAAATGTTAGAATGTCAATGTGGTTAGCAGTAGTTATCTCTGTGTTATCATTAGTAATACTTCTAATGTAATCTACATACATAGCCTATTCCTTTTTAGAACTTGACTTTAGCTTTTTAAGTTCAGCTTTTAGCTTGGCATTTTCCTTTTCTACTGCACTAAACTTTTCAAGTGGTACTGTTTTACCGACACCATATTTTTTTAGTGTACCGTTATCCTCATACACATCATAGCCCTGTGCAAGATAAGCATTTGCCTCTGCTCCTGTGTTTACTGTATAGGACTTATTACCTTTAATAGCTTTCATCTAATCACCTCACATTAAGCCTCTGCGTGAATGATAACACCACTTTTTAGAAGTTCATCAATACCAAATGTACCGTTTACTTTTCTGTTCTGATACATATAATTGTCAGCAGTTCTACTGTCTGTACCGGGAGTAAACATTTTGATATATGCATACTTAACTCTTGAAACCTGTGCCTCTGGGTCAATAAGGATATAGTCAATCTGTTTTGCAGTACTATCTGCCTTACAACCGTCTGTAAAGTCAAATAGTGACTTCATTCTTGCACTAGGCACTTCTACAATCTTGTTAATATCATCAAGAGAACGAACTCTACGGTCGATACCTGAAGATGAACTAACTTCAAGTGTACGCTGAATACCCTCTGCATTTTTTAGTAACTTCTTATAACTTGGTGTTGCATATAGAATAACTCTATCAAGTGGCACACCTGCCTCTGCAAAGGCCTCTAGGTTATCGTCAAAGTCAGAAAGTACATTTGCACTTGTCAGTGCAGTTGTCTTAATCTTTGCATTTACTCTTTTAGCCTCTGTGTAAATCTTGCTATAAGTGTAACTGTCAAGTTCAGGAATAGCCTGTGTCTTTTCAAATCTATTCTGAATGTTACTGACAGTAACTACAAGATTTGTTTCATCAACATCAAGTGGGTCAACAGTGAACTCAATATCTCTGTCATGATCCAGTGTCTTTGTTTCATAGCCATTTGAATATGTACCTGAGTTAAAGCTACCACCTCTTGTATGGTCCTTGTAACCACTTACAGATAGCTTTGGAATTTTAATGTCTTTACCATTGACAATCTGAATGTCTGAATTTGAATGATATAGGTCATCACAAGTTAGTTCTTGACCATATAATTCTCTTAAAACATTACTGAAAATTGTTGCGTATTCTAATACTGCCATAATTTAATTACCTCATTTCTTTTATTTTTTTGTTTTGATACCAAAGATACCTCTCAAAGTATCTTCATCAGGGTTGTTGTTGTTACCACCATCACCACCGATTTTCTGTACACCTGCACCGTCATTAGATTGTTTCTTTAGTGCCGGTACTTCATCAAGCACCTTCTTGACAGCCTCTGAAAGTTTGTCATTATCAATCTTGCCGTCAGTAGTTGCACCGGAAAAATCAGCTAACTTTAGCACATATGGAACGCTTGAAACATCCACACCTTGCTTAATAACTTCAAGAGTTGCTACTTGGTTCACCTCTGCAATAAGTCTTGCATTATTGGCTGAATCAAGGTCTCTTTGCATTTGGTTAAAGTCAGGTGTATTCTGCTTTTTCTGTTCCTTAAATGTAGCAATAGCCTGTTGCATTTCATCAGCAGAAAGACCCTGTTGCTTAAAGTAAGACTTTAGAACTGTGTCCTCTGTTGCACTTTGTTTGCCACTGATAATACTTGCCAACTTATCATAATCAATAGTTGGTGCATTACTGCTTGGTTCATTGCCACTTGGTGGGTTGGTGTTTTGATTATTGTTTTGGTTGTTGTTTTGATTATTTGGTTCTGCCATTTTAATCATCCTTTCAGTTTTGTGGGTGTCTCCCAAAATACAGTTATAGAGTGTCTCTCATTTACAGTTGTACAGGTGTCTCCCGTAGTTTAATGTCTTCGGACAATAAATCAGACAATAAAAAAGCACTAACAAAAAGTTAGTGCTAAATTACTTCTTTGTTTCTTCTTTTGGCTTAGGTTCTGCAAATTCAACAAAACCAAGTTTGTTTAGTTCTGTTGCTCTTTCATCAGAACAATCATACAGTTCACCACTATGCCTTGTGCATAGGTTATTCTCAACATCATTAAAGTCCCTAGTAACCTTTACTTTCATATCATCACCACCTTTCATTGATTATAGGTACATTTTCCATTGTGATAAGCACCACATTCAGCCTTCACACATTCCATTGGTTGATGAATAGTCTTTGTCACAATATCAGTACCTATGTTTAGATTATCATCACTAAGATGATATGTTTCTTTTTGAATTGTGGTTTCTGTCTTATCTCTATAAGGACAAATCATATTATTACCACCTTTCGGGTATAAAAATAGCACCAACAAAAATGTTAGTGCTAGTACAGCAAGTTACAAGCAAGTTAGAAAAGCTAGTAAGCAAGCCGTTATTTATTATTTTGTAACCAATTTGAAGGTTGAAAGCAAGTTAAAGAATAGTTTTTAGATACTCTTCATATTCCAAAGGAATACCAATATCGTAATTTTTATAGTAGTGCAAAAAATCTAACGGGAAAACATATTTCCCATCCTTATATTTACCAGCTTGTATTCTTTCACCAGTAAACATATCATAAGTTGGTAAACTAGTAGCCCAAACATCTAAGTTTTCTATGTGCTTAATAACTTTCTTTTTATCAATTTTATTATTTATCTTTGATAATTCTTCAAAGCTATCTGTAAGAGTAGAATATGGCATATTATTCCAATAACCAAAAAATTTCATTCCATTTTTTTCTGTCATTTTATACGCCCCCTCTGATTAGGTTTATATGTTATCATTTTACCGGTTTCTTCTTCACCAACTGAAAAAGTTCCATTACTTCTTATGTACAATACATCACTAGGAGCTTCAACACAAACTCCTAAAGCATTGGATAATTCTTCAGCAAAGCAATAATTACCATCTACTATTTTGCCTGTACTACATGATAATAAACGAATATTCTCTCCGTTATAATCTTTTCTATGCCTTATAACATTTGCTAATAATCTAGGTGAAGTGTTTGGTGCATCTGTACCAAAGCACATTGCAGTAGGAGTACCATGCATACCTACATCATAGTAACCATCCTTTGATTTTACTTTTTTGATAAACTGATTAAGTAAATCACCTTTAGGAAAACAAGAAAAACCTGACTTTAGTTTTTGGATATTTGAAGTATCAATATCTTTCAACTTATCTCTTGCATCAACACTTCTTAATTCAATTATACCACTTTCACTAGGTTTTTCAACAGTTTCTTCTAATGTTTTGTTAAGTTCATTTGCCTTTTCTCCCCACACCTCAGCTCTATGCTGGTACTTCTGCTTGTTATCCTTATCAAGGCTATACTCAGCTAAACGGTTAAACCTTTTTTCTTGTCTTTCTGCGTTTTGTTGCTTTGTTTCTAGGGTTTCTCTTTCTTCCATTTTTGCAAGTTCTTCACTGCTTACAGGTTCAAGAGAGGTAATACCCTTGTAATAGGTACTTGTACTGTCCTTACACCTTGGATGAAACAAACCACCTGCGATAGCCTCACTAAGCAAAGGATAATTACCGTCAGCTTTACTGCCACCGGAATACACATCATCAATAAACACCCTACCAATGTACTGTGCACAATCAGGACAACCACCCTGACGGGAATTTACCACTACAAGTGAGATACCCCATTCTTGCCTTTTCTGACCCTCACCGTAGAGATATGCCCTTTTATTAGCAGTACGGATTGCCATATCTGCATAGTCGGAAAGTGTATGCCTAGCACCGTTACGATATTCCACACAATTAAGACCAGCTTGTAACATATCCTTAACTGCCATATCAACTGCTTTTTCATATGTACCTGCACCACTGTTTGCATACACCTGTGCATTGAAAATAGCTTTTCTGTACTTATCATTCGACATTCTGAGTATTGAAGTTTCTGCCTTTTTCATATCGCTCTTAGTTGCATTAATAAGTGCATCTAACTTTCTGCCATTGACTTTGAAAAATTCACCGGTAGCTGAAGGACTTACCTTACCGACATTAAAGCCTTTTTTAATAGCTTTTAATATTTCAGACTCTTGCTTTGCGTTGCCATCAGCCATTGCAGTTTTCAGTATTTCCTCAATTTTCTTATTTAATGTAGAAAACTGCTTACCGTATTTCTTTTGGTTGGTTCTACGGTACTGTTCAAGGCTTTTAAGTTGTTCAGACTGCCACTGTGACCAGTTATAACCTTCTTTTTCTTCCTCTGCCCTATGATTTTTAAAATTTCTCATCATACTGTCAATGAGTTCATTTTCTATGGTTTCAAAGGCTTTGGAAATATCATAATCAACCATTGTTTAGTACCGTATTTAGGTCATCAATTTCAGAAGTTTCATCAAGGGTAGTTATGCCTTGTTCTTCCTTAATTCTTTTGACTTCCTCAGCTTTCCAATCAGAACACTTACTATCTCCATAGAGCTTTTCAACAGAAGTTTCAACACTCATTATTGCACTTTGTCTTGCTTTACCAACAGTTTCTACTTGACTCTCAAAGCTAGGGTTAGCATACTCTCTAAAGTTAATTGCCACATCAAGGTCAGCCGGTACTAAGGCTTTATTTGTTAATTCATAATAAGCATTAAGTACAGACTTAACAAGACTAGGCAATGATTTTTCAAGGAGTTTAACAAAGTTCTGTCTTGTATATAAAGTAGTTTTTTCTTTTTCTCTCTGTGCCTCTGCATTGTCCAATTTCTTATTATCAATACCAAGAGTACTTGGACTGATAACACCCTGTAGGCACAAATCTAAAGCAGTTACATAGGCTGATAGGTAACTTTCGTGTTGAATAGACGGTGATTCTGTTACAATCTTATTGCCTACACCCTCTTTCATATCGTTACCTATAGCAATGTACCTGTTATCAAATGGGTTTGGTGCAATAGGCTCACCTGTTTCAGGGTTTCTAGGTATGTAACAATCAGGCATATATGTTTTTGTTCTGGCTGAACGAGAGGCATCCATCCACTGCGACCATATTTCATCTATACTGTCAAAGGCATCTTCCTTGTTACTGATAATACCCTTACCTCTACCCTCATAAAAGCCATTGCTATAAATTAAAGGTACTGCCCACATATATGATTTATCAAATGTGATGCCCTCACTATCTATCCAAGACAAGGCACTGACAGTATGAAGGTCAACCTCTCTTCCGTTATTGTCATATAAAGCATACTTGATATATCCATATCCGTAGGTCTCTTCAAACTGATAGCACCTTGTCTTTTCTGTGTATTCTGTATAGAACTTAATTTCTCTGATTCTGCCACGAACATAAGTGTATTTTACCTTTTCGGCACCGTACCATTCAATGATAGGTAATTCTGAAATTTCATTATCAAATGAAATCTTAAATGCACCGTCACCTACTATTGCAAGGTCCTTAATTGCACTTTCAAGCACATCAGCAAAATTATTTTCTTTCTGTATTTTCTCCCATACTTCTTCATATTCGGTTGTATTATTATTGTGTATCTCAATACCGTTAAAATCGGTTTTTAGAATATTTGTAATAACATCAACCATTAAGGCAGGGATAGCAACATGGATTTTCTGTATCTCCTGACCTGCTGTAGGTCTAGCTTTCCAAAACATTGTTTTCTGAACATCAAGACTTTCATACAGTTCTTGAAGTTGCTTACTCTTGCCCCAATACCATATTCTGTTTTTAGCACAATCAGTTAGGTGGTTTACACCCTCACTAATTGTAATGGTAGTATCTGATGCAGAAGTAATCCTAAGAAAACTCCTTAATCCTTTTCTTACTGTATCAGCCATTCTATTAATCAGCCCCATTCTCTACTCACATCCTATCTTATCCTTATAGGGTAGCCACCCATACTGTGATGAGTTTATAAAGTGATCATTACCATCTTCAGGAGTATTGTCTTTATCCTCTAGCCAAGAATACAGTTCATATTCCTGTATAGTGCTTGTACAATGTTCCAATATAAAATAATGCCCTTTAGCAAACCAGCCTAAGAGCATATTAATTCTATCTATTATTGTTGTTTTCTTGTATGCGTTATTAAATGTAAATACACAACCGTTCTTGCGTTTATATTTGTTCAATTCTGTTATAGTCGCTTGATCTGCATTATCAATAAATACATTTCTTGCAAGTCCCCACTCAGCTTGATTTCTCTTTAAAAATTCAATGTAGTTTATAGCCACATCAGAGGGTGCCAGTGGTGTTTTAAGTTTTGCATTATTATATTCCGTTTCGTCTAGCTGAATACAATTACCTCTACTAGTTATTCCAAAGAAGGTCATTGCTATTGTGTCAGGTGACTTTTGGGAATATGCAGTATCAAGCCCTGAAGTAAAGATAATAAAATGTTCCTTTTTTCTATCATCAGCAAGGAACTGCTTTGCCCATTCTTTTGATTTAATATGAACATTTCTATCAAAGTTACTGAACACAAGACCTGTAGCCCTGCCTCTAAGTCCTAAAATCTTATTCTTATAAAGCTTTGTACCCTTTGGAACATTCAATTTAATTTGTTCTATTTTAGTTTTTGACAATCCTAGGTTATGTTCAAAAGAAAAGAACCAATGGACCCAATTAGGCTTTGGTTCTTCTGTTAGCATATTTAATATTTCTTTCGGTGTATCTGACTTGTACTTTTCTAGTGGTCTTGAGCAATTAATATACTCCTTATACACCGGTAAATTAGGGTCATCAGGATTAAGGGTAGCCATAAAGTAGTCACAACGCATACTTGCTTCTCTCACAAAGTCTATATCTGCAGTATTGATTTCATCAATATACAAGCAACCATACTGACCACCCAAAGCCTTCTGCCACTTCTTCTTATCACCATAGCCCATAACATACACAATCTTGTTGCCCTTGTTTGTATGGAACAGAATGTGTGGTATCTTTTCATCCTTTGTACCATTGCCGTTGTACTCTGTAAGAACACCAAAGTCATCAACAACACCAAGGTCCTTATTAATAATATTCTTTTCAGCAGTACCTGTATCTTTTGAGGCAATGATATGATATTTCTTATTACTCTGTGCAACCTTTAAAAAAAATTTAAAGATACCTACCGTTGTTTTTCCTGCAGCAGTAGTACCTTCAAGAAACTCAACCGGTGCTTTACATTTGATGAAATCTTTATACTTTTGAGAAAGTAATAAATTACTCATCATCAACACTCATTTGCTTAATCAGGTCATCAAGTTTAGAAACTTCTGCACTGACATTTGCATCAACTTTTAGGGTATATTCACCAGTCATTTTGTTAAGGGTATCAATAGCCCTGATTCTGTCTGATGTTTCTTCTTCATCGTTTCTTGCAATATCAGATAATGTTACCTGTCTGTCTTTTGCACACATTATTCTTTCATCTTTCAGTTTATCGGAAATTTCTTTGATGTACTGTACTATTGTAGTATTTTGTAGTAGTTTTGATGCATTAGTGTTTGCATATTTTTTTGAATATCCTGCTTTTATTGCACTTTCTGTGGCATTACCACTCTGTGCATAATATTCAGCAAATTTCTTTTGTCTTGCGTTTAGCTTATCATTCATGATAACACCACCTTTCAGTATTTTTATAGCAAAAGAAAAAGGCTAAGCACTGCTTAACCTTTGGAAGTTTATTTAATTGATTTTACATTCACCTTAAAATGCTTTTGTGTATAATCTGCTTTATACTTTTGATTATATTTTTCTTTAAGCTTAATTTCTAAAACTTGGTTTAAACAACTTAGTTTAAGTTCATTATATCTTTCTACACTTTCGTGTTGATTTTTATTTGTAATATCCCAAATATGAACAATTATAATAAGAATCACAAATATAATCATAAACCATAATACAGCATCAAAAGTCTTGTCTAATACCTCATTAATAGATTTAATTATATCTTTCAAATTATTATTATTTTTTGATAATGTAGCATTAGCACAATAACAAGTAATACCAACTGTCACTAATGACGAAATGGCAGCTACAATTACATCAATAATATTCTTTATATAAGTAACGAAACTATTGGTACTAACTTTTTTTAATCTTATGCAAAAAATTTCATTTTTTATTTCATCAACACTCATATTTCTATATATGTAATTGCACAATTTAAACTTCATACTTACATAAGTATCATTTTTATTTAATATAATCTTTCTATCTTCTTCAAATCTTTTTCTTATGTTATGACTTACCTTTTTCATTTCAATAATCACCTCATATTCTATTATACACTAATTAAATAAAAAATGTTGTAATTTGCAATAAATTGTCAGTATAAATAAAATATGATGGTTATATATGTGAATTTTCACTACAACAAAACCCACCTAAGTAATTAGGTGGGCAATGCTGAATTTTTTACAAGAGGAATAGTAGAAGTGAAAATCATTCTTGCAATCTTATCTATCTCTTTCGGTTTTCCATAATATCATTATAGTACTTTCTATAGTGGCTTTTAATGGCTATTTAATACTTTGCTAAACTCTTTCAAGGCTTTCCCATGTATTCTATATACCCATCTCAAATCATAATTCATACAATCAGCTACCTGCTCCCATGTTTTATGATTTAGGTAATACTCTGTCAGAACTGTTTTATATCGTTCATCAGTCAGCATATGTATAAGGGTTCTGGCTTGTTCCTTTAATTCAACAAGTAGGTCAATTTCTTCATTGATTTTGTCTTGTAATAAAACAATCTTATCAATAATCTTTGTAAAGTCACCACCACTACCAGAACTCTGTACCCTTTCACCTTGGCTCTGTGGACTTACTTGTAATGACTTTAACTTTAGGTGATACAGTTCATCACTCTTAGTATTAATGCTTATGTCAGCAAACCTTACACGATTAAGGTACTCTTTAGCGTTCAAGGTTATCACTCCAATCTAACCTCTGTCCACAATGAGGACAGTAATTATATCCCCAACTAGCACTAAACCTAGTAAGGTTCTTATGACAACTAGGACAAAATTTATCAAGCAATGCTTTTTTGCTTGATACCACCTTCTTAGGTGTTCGTTTTGAAACAGCCTTACCCAAGTTTACTCTTTTGCAATCATTAATCAGGTCTATAAAATCATCTGTTGTCATTCCGTAAGAAGAACATGGAAAATTCTGCTCACAAATAATATCATATTCATTATTATCAAGGATTTCTCCTAATTCTGTAACATCAATATATTTGCCCTTTGAAGTATCAATATAATTAATATAATTACTCATATTGCAATCTCCCCACTTTCAATCTTAGCTCTATACTGACCGTAACTTAGCCTTGTACCGTTTTCTTCGTTGTACTTATGTAAATTATACAAAGTACGGTTAAGGTTATGTTCTCTTGACTGCTTTGGCGTTTTAGCTTGTTCTTGCCTTAGCCTTTGGTTCTTCACTCTGTTGTGTGTCTTTACACACTCATAACTGCAAAACTTTGCATTGTGGTTTCTTGCAGTAAATTCATTGCCACATACTGCACATACTTTCTTAATTTCCATTATTGTTACTCCTTAATTCTCCTATGTATTCTATCTGAAAAGCCGTTTTCATTAGTGATTAATTCAATAATCAATAATGCACAATCCAAGATTTTGTCTTTATCAGATAGTGTATAAATCTTTCTGTTTAGTTCATTGCCAAGTTTAATATTCTCTTGAATATGTTTTGATAGGTTCAGAAACTTTTCTGAGTCAGCTTTTTCTTCCTTATAGTCAAGTAGCAGATCCTTTTGCTTTTCTTGGCAAAGGTTTTTATCCCATCCACTATGACGGTTCAAGTAGCCCAGTTTAGATAATCTTGAAAAATACTTATACTCAACCGGTGGAAAGTTCTCATAATCAAGTACACCGTCAATAGCCTTGTCCTCAAGAGTAGCAAAGGTTTTGCTATCATTAAAATTCAAATTAATTCTGTGGTTCATAAAAACTCCTATAATGTAAAACTATGAAGGGTTATGCAGGGTTTGAACCCTTTTTCAAAAACCTTTTCTATATATATATATTATTTTTTCTTTTGTATAAAGAATAGAAAAAACCCTGAAACTATGCATAACCCTGCATAAATGTTATTGAATAAGAGAAACTCCCTTATAGAAAATTCCTTTAGTTAGTTTAATTTTCTCATACTTTTTAGCTACCTCTACACCAAATTTAGTAGCAGACATTCGGTATTCATGGTTTTCTTCTGCCCATTTAGCATATACTGCATAAAGTGTACTAGCCTGAACACTGCCACTCTCTACACACATATCTTCAACAAATGCAGAAATAACATCCATTTCTCTACGATATTCATTTACACTTTCAAGGACTGCTCTAGGCATCTTTAGACCTTCTTTCTGCCATAGTAAGCAACCATCAACACACCACTTGAATATTCCTGTCATCTCTGCTTTAAGTTTATACTTCAGCTTTTTGTCAACTTTATCATTCGGTATTTGAACTGTAAAAGGTATCATATGTATTCTTCGCCATATACCTGTATCTGTACCTCTGATGATAGGTTTATGATTTGTAGCCATCCATAGCTTGAATTCAGGTTTAAACTCAAATTCCTCTGCATATAGCTTTCTGGCAGTTACAGTATCATCACCTGTAAGCTGTTTTAGTAGTCCTTCATTAATTCGTACACCCTCATTAGGTTCTACTGAGGTTACAAGTCTTGCACCTTTAAGTCTTGCAATATCACTGTTAATAGCACTGCTTTGGCTATTTCTAACCATAATTGTTTCAGGCTGAATGTTGGCTGCATAGTCACCAAACACATCTCTGATAACATCAATAAAAGTTGACTTGCCGTTCTTACCTGTACCATAAAGGAAGAATGCACATTGTTCAGCAGTAGAACCGGTAAGGCTATAGCCTACTGCTTTTTGCACATATCTTATTAAGTCCTTGTCACCATTAAAAATATCATCAAGAAATTTTAGCCATAAAGGACAATCAGCATTGTTGGAATACTCTACTGCTGTAATCTTAGTAAAATAATGAGAATAGGAATGAGGCTTTAATTCACCGGTTTTAAGGTTAATAACTCCATCAGGTGTATTAAGTGCCATCTTGTATCTGTCAAGTTGTGCCGGAAGAATAGGAACATAGTGCTGAACTTCACTAAGCATAGCATTCTTGGAACGGTTACTACGGCTTTGTTTCATATGCTTTCTAAACTCCTTTTCCATATCACCACCTGACTCTTCATCAGACTTAACATAGTTCTTTAGTTCTGCTTTCATAGCATTAACAGATTTATCGGCCATCCTATGAACTGCACCCATATTGTCAATGCACCACTTTCTACCGTCATAGTACATCCACTTCTTATCTGTATAGCAGTAACGGATATTATCACCAAATAAATCAACAAACCTTTGAGCATTACCCATATCATCAAAGGAATAACTCCTTACCGTTTCATTACTAGGTATTGTAGGTGCTTTTTTATTACCTATTGATATTTTGTAATTATCACTGCTTTTAGGTTCATAAACACTGTTACAACCGGCTACTGCTTTTTGAATTGTGATAGTACCATAGGTTGAGCCACTTTGCTTTCTGTCCCATTTATCTCTCATAAGACCTGACTGTCTAAAGATTGCATCCATCTTTTCAGTATCACAGCCTGTCCAAAAAGCTAACATATTACAGAAAGCAAGGTCAGCTTCACTTTGACTACCATAAGCAGAGAAATCACCTCTGTATAAAGCAGTAAACAAGTTGCCATGCTTTGCATTCATAGCAGTTTCAACTATTTCATTAGTTGTGGATAAAGTTACTACTGGCTTTTGAATTTTAGGTGTAGGTTCTTTGCCACCACCAATATACTTTGAATGAAGTGGTTTTATCTTTTCGGTACATTCAGATATATCCACATATTCACTGCAATAGTCACCGGTAACAACAAAGAACCTACCTTTATCGTACATTTCAAATCCACCAAAGGTATGCTTTTTCTTTCTTCCTGTTTTAGGTAAAGTACCTTTACAAATAATATGCACACCTGTTTTAGATTGAGAAAATTCTGTATATGATTGTAGTGTATGTACAAACTCACTAATTATATTGTCAGTACCACCATTTTTAAAATCTTCAATATCCTTTGGCATATCGTCAAGGTCAACACCAAAGTATGGTGAATTAGAAAACATAAAGCCTATGCCGGAATACTTCTCTGATTCTCTCAGTGCAGTTTCAAAGTCACTCCATGTTGCCGGATTGTTGGACATTGCATAGTTGCCGGTTCTGGGGTTAATAGGCTTTTTGCTAAACCCACTATGAGACTTTGGGTCAGGTTCTTTCTTGTAACACACCCAGTTTGGCAAAGCCTTTAATTCCTGTGGAACTGCCATATATTTATTATTTATATTCATCTTATCTCTCCTTAAATATTTTTTAGGGGTATCCCACTTAATACCCCTAAATCACAAATAAGTTGCATAGCACTATGCAATTTCACAGAAATTTTAATAGAATGATTACAATTAGAATGGTAAATCATCTTCAACAGGTATTTCTTCAAACCCATCATTGCTTTTAGGTTGTTGAATATTAGCACCATTTAATGGGAACTTAGTCTTATTAATGTACTTAACTTCTTCTTGAGTGTTACCATTGTACTCCCTATGGTTAAGAGTAATTCTTACCGGCTTATTAATTAAGTCATTGATAAACTGAGTTAGGTTGTCATAGTCTTTGCCTTCTGGTAAACCTGATGCCTTACCTAACTGCATAACCTGATTAAAGCCATATCCATTCACTTGCTTATCAAGGTCGGTAGGTTCTTTTCTTTTCCATAAGGTATGGAAAATGTAGCCCTTTTGGTACTTCTGATTAACATCAGAACGAATAAGGAACTGAATGTTAAGACCTACTTTGTTGTTCCTAGTAGTTCTCTCTTCTACCTTATGGATAACACATTCATAGTCACCTATAGGCTTAATGCTGTTTTCGTTTACATCAGAATAATTATTTTTAAATCCCATAATATTAATACTCCTTAATTAAATTTAATGCATCCTCTGTACTTCTGCATACACCTGCAATAGCACCATATGAAAGCATTTTGTTTATAAAATTTTTCTGTTCTTTTGATGGTTTTCCCTTATAAGTTTTTACTTCTATAAATACTGCTCTGCCATCAGACTTGCGAAAACCAAACAAGTCTGGAAAGCCTTTTGGTAGTCCTGTATCAAAGTATCTGCCATCTTTAGTAAAGCCTTTGCCAACATTTCCTCTAAAGATTACACAATCATTTGATAAGGCAATACGGATATTGTTCTGTATAATATGTTCTTCTGTCATACTAACAAACCTCTGCTTCTTGCTTGATAAAAAGCCCAACCTTTTTTATAGCCATGTTCTTTTGCATAGGTAAGTAAATCTTGATATGAATGACAATCTTCCGGTGAAGTAAAGTCAAGTTTGAAACCCTCAACCTTAATTAAATGTGCTTTGGTGTCAACCTCAACTTCTCTCTCGGCTTTAGGAAAAACATATCCACAATGAGGGCATATCGGTGTAGTACCCAGTGGTAGGCTTTCAAAGGTAAAGAAACATTCAGGACAAGATTTTATCTTTTTACTTTGTTCTTCTTCCAGTTTCTTAACACTCTTATGCTTTTTCTTTTCTAAGGTCCAAACTCTGTCATCATCAGGCATACCATGTCTTGCATAGTTACCTACATGGTCAATGATTATTGCTTTCTTACCTTCCTTATATCTCATACAACGCATAGACTGTTGTATATACAAAGTAAGACTGTGGGTAGGTCTTAGCAGTATGGTACATTCACAATCAGGAACATCAAAGCCTTCACTGATAAGGTCCACATTACAAAGAATAGTAATGTCACCCTTTCTAAAGTCAGAGATAATCTTATCTCTTTCTGCCTTAGGAGTTGAACCGTCAATATGTACTGCCTTAATACCGGCATTACAAAAAGCCTTTGCAGTTGCCATACTGTGCTTTAGAGATGAACAATAGCACACTGCCTTTTTGCCATTAGCTAGACTTTTGTAATACTTAATTGCATCACCGAATACAGTATTCTTTATCATTGCTTTTTCAATATCGGCAGTAACATATTCACCCATCTTTGTATGCAGTCCTGTTAAATCTGCAATACAAGGTGCATAGTAATCATAAGGTGCAAGACACTTATGATTTATCAACCATTTTGTGCTTACACCTACAATTAACTTATCATTAACATCACCTAAGCCATCACCGTTCAGCCTTACCGGTGTTGCAGTAACACCTACCCTAGGTACATTGGGAAAGTAGTCATAAATTCTTTTATATGATGAGGCTGTACTGTGGTGGTTTTCATCTGTAATAATCAGTGCCGGTTTAGGTAGTTTCTTTAACCTTCTTGTAAAGGTTTGAACCATACCTATCTGACACAAATCCATAAGAACACCCCACCGTACGAATGTACGAAAGATTTGGTCAACTAGTTCTTTTCTATGTACCAGGAACAAAACTCTCTTGCCATTCCAGGTGGTTCGTCTTGCAATTTCTGCAACTATGCAAGACTTGCCACCACCACAACCTAAAACAATACAAGGGGCTTTGTAACCATCTTTCCAAGCAGTATGGAGTTCATTAACTAACTGTTCTTGGTATGGTCTTAGTTTCATTGCTTAGCCTCTTTTTCTTCTTTTCTCTTTTTAATCAGCTTTGCAACACAAGACATACACATCTGCTTTTTGTAGTTCTTCTTTGTACCCTCAATAATCTGCTGTACTGTTCTTTTACCATCAGACACAATAGGTTTTTTGCACACTTCACAAAGCTTTTCTTCTGTCATATAGTAATAGTTTCTAAGTGCCTCATCTACTATCTTTAAATCATTAGAAATCAACATAGTATCAAATAACCCCATAGGACTTTTACAAGTATCATTACCATCTGTTTGAGTAGCAAAATAATACTTACCATCCACTACGGCAGTCTTTAATACAGTTGTGAACATACCCTCAACAGTAATCTTTTCATCAAGAAGTTTTCCTATTGTTTTGGCTTTTTGCCTACCGTTATCATCCACATCAATATGACTTAAGAAATAAACAATAGTATCACTTGGTAATGATTCAGTCATCTTTACAAGTTCCCAAAAATTCTTGCCTATTTCCGTAAACTTATCATAACCTTTCTCTGCAGATCTACGCATAAACTCATTGGCCATAAGGTACTGAGTATCATCAATGGCTATAGACTTTGCCTTTGTACTCTTAATAAAGCTTTCAATAGTTTTGTAATCATCTGATGAAATAACTGACTTAAAGTTATTTCTAAATGGTAGTGGTTTACCATTTACATTTACAAGTGCCAGTTCGTCAGGAGCAAAGTTTCTAAGTGATGCTGACTTACCACTACCTGAAAAACCTAAAATTAAAACCGGTAATCCCATAATATCCTCCTTATTTAATAGTTAGTGACTCTTTACTTTCCATATGTACATACGGAATATTCATATTATCCTTACAAGCTTTCTTCACTTCCGACTTCTTAATCTTAGGCAGTTGATAATTAAGAAAACTGTCCATATCATTTTCTTCTGCCCAATTAATCAGTTCAAGTTCATCATCCACCACAAGTGATGGTGCATTGTTACGAATTGAGATAACTGCCTTAGGCATATCAATCTTCTTTCTGCCTATTGCTTTCATCTGATTAAGCAGGTAGGTCTTTAGACTTTCAATCTGTCTGTCCTTAGTGTCTCTGCGTTTCTTAAGTGCAGTTTCCTCATTCTTAAGAATGTCTGACTGAGCCTTTAGTGACTTGATAAAGGCAGCAATGTTCTCTGCTTTCATTTCAAATTCACCCTCAATACCTTCTAGGGTATCAAACCAACCGTTAAGCATTTGCACCTTGTATGCAGTGGGGTTTTCAATTACATTGCCCTCACTGTCAATAGGTTGTCCATCTGCGTCTGTGTCAGGTGACCAGTTATTAATTTCTTCAAACATATCAAATAGATTCTGAAAGTCTGTTGATAGTTCATAAAGTTTTGACATTTTAATTCCTCCTGTTTTTTAGTTTTTCAATGTTCAAAATGGGAAAACGTTTTCCTATTTTCATTATTTACATTCTGCAAAAATGCCATCTATCTTAGCATTGATTTCACAAACTTCTCTGTGAAAAATATTCTGCATTTGTCTGTTACTTCCATTCATAAGAATAATTCTGTGGATATTACTTAATGCTTTCATTGCTACCAGTTTCCACACCTGAAAAGCCTCTGTACCGTCTGACTGCTTTACCTTTGACTTTGACTGAAGTTCCTTGATTTTGCTCTCATATTCTTCAGTTAAATCATCAAGTGCATCTTGCTTTTCTTTCTCAAGCATTCTTCTTACTGTCTGCTCATCTTCTCGATACTGCCTTTCAAGTTCTTCATTCCTCTTGATATTCTCTCTTTCAAGGGACTTGATTGTTTCTTGAAGTCTTCTTTCATTGTCTGATGTTTCGGCAACTGCAACTTCTATTGGTCGGCTTTCCAGGTCATCAATCTTCTTTTGTAACCACTCTTTATCGGCAGTAGCAACAGATAGCTTTTTCCTTGCTGAAAACAAGTCTTTCTCTAATTTAGAGTTGTTCTCTGTTACTTCATCAGCTACCCTTTTAAGGTCGTTGTTCTTTCGCTCGAGACTTTCTTTCTCTGCAAGTTTCTCAGCTTTTAAAGTTTCTATTTCTTCCTTTAGCTTTCGTACTGAAATGCTTTCCAGGTCAACTTTTTCAGCTATATCAGCCTGTTGTGATTGGCTGATAGTAGCAAGAAGTGATAACTTTGTCATTCCAATTTGTCCCATCGATGGGACATTTTCTGTACTGACTTTTTCAACAATACCTATATATCTATAAGCATTGGTTTTCTTCATTCCTATTTCATTCTCACAATAGTCCTCAAAGTTAGGATAACCTAACTCTTTATACAGTTTGTTATCTCTCATTAACTTAAGAGAAGTACACATATCCCATAAGTTCTGCTGAGCCAGATTAGCAGAAATAATAATCTTCTGATGAAGTTCAACAGCCCTTTTATGTTGTTCAGATAAAGTAATCTGTTCCAATTTTTCAATTCCTCCTTGACTTTTCACTTTAGATAATCTAAACTAAAATTAGTTTACTTTAATATGTTCCGTAATAGGAACACCTTTCAGGTCACTAAGAAACTGCAATTTCTTAGTGGCTTTTTCTTTTGTGCACATTCACAATATCTCACTTCCCATTTATACTTGTTTCAATTTTGCCAACACCTAATTGAAACATTTGTGTTAAATAGGTCAATGTGCTATCAAGATTTAATTTGTGCATAGATAAGATAACTACAAAGTCAAGATAAGAAATAAAACCATTATGCTCTCTCATAAAGTTGATGACTCTTTTGATGTCCTTTTCTGTGTAAAATCTTCTTGATAGCTTAATGAACCTTTTTTGATTTATCTTTTTCATTTTCTTTCACCTCCAAAATTAAAATGTCACACATATATTAAGAACTGCAGCCGCAATCCAATATGTTGCCATTTTGAAATCTTTACCTACTCCATAGACTATTGCAGCACCTACATCAAGTGCTATTAATAGCAACGGAAAAATGTACTTTGTGTTCATACTTCTTCGCCCTCTAGAGTTGTTACAACTTCTTCCGGTTTTGTGCCTAGTGCCTCTTCAAAGCACTTTGTTTGGAAATCATCCTTAGTGATACAAAGGTTTTCCCTACTGTATGCCACCTTAAAATCGTCCATAATATAAGACAATATGCGTGGTAGGATATACACAAGTCCAAAATACAAGAATGGAAGAAGTAAGAAACCACCATACTTTGACAGTAGATTGATATGTAGCACTAAGGAAACAATGATTGTAACCACTATTGATACTGCAAGTCCTACTACTTTAATCTTTTCTTTCATTGTCATTTTCCTCCAACTTTCTTAAAAGCCTTGCTATCTGATTTTGACTTTCCTTAATCATTTCTAGCAAGTGCCTTTGCTCATTCATCACTTCGTTCCAGCTATTCTGTAGCCACTTGGTATTATCTGTGTGAGCCTTATTCAGACAATCTATAACACCTAGGACTAGAAGTACAAATGCCAGTATGATAACTGCAATAGTGAAACTTCCCACTTTTTTCACTTCCTTTCTTTTGCCTAATTCAGTAGTGCTGAATCAGGATGGTTATTCACATAGTCAGTCATACCATGACTTATTCTTGAACATATGCCACTTATGTAGCGTTGTTCTTGTTTCTTGGTTAGATGGTTGGTCTTGTTGCCGTTGTGGTCCTTTTCTGCCCATAACACTTGCTTACCACCATCATTAACCCATACCCTATAAGCTAACTCTTTTGCCATTTCATCACCTCACTAAAAGTTATGTTGTGCCTCGATTGTCCTATGCCTCAACAACCTTGTCTGAAACGATTTCTACTTCATCAACATCAGTTACACTTAGTGCTAACTTAAGTAGTACAACCTCACCTACTGTACGAGTTATTTGGTAACTTGTAACATATGGAATTTGTGTACCATCAATTTCTAGTAGAAACTTTTCTTTGTTGTCGATTAGCTTTAACTTTGCCATCTAATCACCTACTTTCGTTTGTCTTGTATCCTTTCAAATGTTATAATCAGTTTGAAAGGAGGTGTTACACTTTGGAATTAGTTTCTATTTGTGTTTCTATAATTGGCTGTGTTACCGGTATAATCTCTTTGAGTATTGTATTAGCAAATAATATGTTTCAAATTGGTAAGCAAAAAGTACAACAACTTGATAATAGAAAAACATACTACTTTGACTCAAATGAAACAGAAACTCATGGTTGTTGTGGTTTGAACTATTGTTGTGTAGTATCTTTGAAGATAACTAATTGTTCATCATACCCAACTACCATTGATGAAATATACTTAAAAAGCAATAAGAATATAGCAAATCATTCAAATGAGTTTTCTTTTGAATATATAGAAATACAAACAAATGAAAATGCAGTAACTTTTATTGATATAGAACAAAAAGCAATTTTGCCTCTAAAATTTGAACCTTTTGAAACAAAGTACATTACTGCAATGTTCCCATTCTTTGGACCCTTTGTTGATGAGTACGGAGAGGAAATTAAAACAAAACTATTTGTTATTACTCCTAGAAAGAAATATTCAACCGAAGTTACTATTCCTGAATATCATCAACTTGTTTTAAATCCTTAAACAACACATTCAAGTCAAAACTATTAGCCTCTCTTTCTAATAAAATGAAACCATCCAAAGAAACATATTGAACATAGTACTTAGCTTTATGAAGTCCTGCTGGAGAATTTATATTCTTTGGCAGTTCTTTTTTTATAAGTCTTAACTTTATTGGATGAAGTTCTTTTTCAACTTTCATCAATTTCATTCCTCACCTACTCTCCTAAGTCCCAATTATGGGACAGTTGATTTACATTGCTTTATCCCAAATTTATTTGACAAAATACAAAAATATTTGTATTATTGTATTAAATAATTAGAATTTGTGAGGATACTGCAATGGAAAATTTAAGTTTTGATACTAAAGCAAATACAGAAGTTACTCTTGATTTATCTCAAACACAACAATCTATTAATCGTGCTTTGAAAGAGTATTCAGATTTCATAAATACAATTCTTTCTAAAGAATTCAACAAAGTATACAATCGAATTTTTGATAACTTAAGTGTTACTTTGAAAAGGACTTTAGAAGAATTTTCCTGTGAGCTAAATACGAAAGTCCTATTTCCACCTGAAACAATTAAAAACATTCAAGATTCTATTAATGACAGTTTTAAAAGTTTAAATGTTCCGGAAAGTGAAAAGGAAGTTATCATAGACTTTAGTGATCAACAATTAGAAACTTTAGAACAATCCAATATTCCAATTAATGATTATGTAATTCAAGAGAAATCTACTAAAAATAAAAAGTTATTTACAACTAAGATTTTTCTAGGCTTAATTACTCTTATAACTGCGATAATTCAACTTTTTACTGCTTGTGAAGAAAATCAAACTGCTAAAATTGAACACGAAACTGCTATAATTAATAGAGATAATGTTAAATCTCAAAATAAGTCACAAGATGACCAAATTGAAAAACTATCTGAAATAACTAAAATGCTTATAGAAAGTTACAATGCATCTACATCTAAATAACTTATTTTTTATTAACATTAGAAAGAATAGAGCAAAGCAATCTTGTCAAGTTTTGAACTTCTGCTTTAAGAGTTTTGAGTTCTGAACTTTGTAACCAAAAAGTAACAGCAATCATAATCCAACAAAGTGATCTTGCTGATACTTCAATTAATGTTAAAATTTCTCCAACAGTCATATTTTCCACCCCCTCTTTATAACTGGATAGATTTAACTCTATTCAGTTTTTTGTTGAGAATAATATACGCTAAAAGCGTAATTACGAGCCAAAAAAAATGAAATCAATAGGAAAATCATATAGATTACCTATCTTTTTAACCATATCCCAACTTGGTGAGAAAATACCCTTTTCGTAATTAGAAAGCGTACATTTACTGATGTTAAGCTTTTCAGCAGCCTCTTTTTGGGACAAACCTGCGTTTACCCTAGCTGCTTTAAGTGTTATCTTTGGATAATTCATTTATTTCACCCCCTTGGTCTGATATTATATTATCACGCTTAAAGCGTATTGTCAAGCACAAAGTGGAATTTTTTATATTTTTTCTTGATTTTTTTACGCTTTTAGTGTATAATCGACTTAAGTCAATAAAAGTAGGTGTTTGTATGAAAGATAATGGTGATATTAATAAAAAGATTTTTGTCAAAAATCTAAATTACTATATGACTATTAATAATAAAAAACAAGCTGATCTTGTTACAGAACTAGGTCTTAAAACTTCTACGGTATCTGATTGGGTTAATGGTAAGAAATATCCAAGAGTAGATAAAATGCAGTTATTAGCTGACTATTTTGGAATTCTTAAATCTGACCTTACTGAAGAACATGACACATCTAAACTAACAGATGATATAGAACTTCAAGAGTACCTAGAAGAATTGAAAAATAGAAGTGAAATGAGAATGCTTTTCAGTCTTGCCAAGGGTGCTACAAAAGAAGATGTTGAAAAAGCAGTTAAGATTATAGAGGCATTAAAAGAGGATGATTAAAACTTGGGTAATATTTACATAAGAGGAATAGCACTACCTTTGAAAATAAAAGGTGTTACTGTTGTTGATAGTGAAGGTAACTTTAATGTGTATATAAATACTGCTTTAAGCAAAGATACACAGTTAAAAGCTACTGAACACGAACTTAATCATATAAAGCTAGACCATTTCTATGACTATGAACCGGTTATATTTAATGAGCTAGAGGCAAATGCAATCTAGATATACAATTATAATAAAGAAAAAGCACTACCTTGCTGGGAACAAGATAGTGCTTATATGAAAGCAAAGAGTGGTTGTTTCACTTTCAGTATGATTATAATATATTTTGGCATATTATGTCAATACTTAAATAATAAACTCAATAACGATATGTTACTGAGTTAAACAAGGTGATAAAATGAACAATTATATTTTAATAGCCGGAGTTAATGGTACAGGCAAGTCAAGTTTAAGAGGTGTACTAGAAGGTCAGAATGTTCTTCTAGGTCACATTATTGATGCAGATGTTATTGCAAAGGAAAACAACTTTGACAACATTAAGGCAGGTAAAAAGGCAATTGAAGAAATAGACTACTGCCTAGATAACAATATTTCTTTCACACAAGAAACTACTCTTGCCGGTCATAGAACTGTACGAACCATTAAACAAGCTAGAAAGCAAGGCTACTATGTTACAATGTACTATGTTGGTCTTAATTCAATGGAAGAAAGCATAAATCGTATTGCTAACAGAGTTAGAAAGGGTGGTCACAACATTCCTTCTGATGATGTTAAACGCAGATTTGACAGAAGAATTAAGTCACTTGGCTCTGTACTTCCACTTTGTGATGAAGTTATCTTTTATGATAACGAAAACGGCTTTGTAAAAGTAGCCGAAATCAAAAATAATAAATTCCAATATTCCAACGGTTATAAACCACAATGGATTGTGGACTATAAAGAGACACTTAATTTATAATGACAATTATTTTTATTTCATCAATTTGCACATTTTTGTTAAATATTTTTTATATAAACCCACAAAAAAATTAAAATCTATTGATTTTTAGTCAAGAGGTGCATATAATAAAAGTGTAGTATTTACTACATTTAATTTTATATTTATTAAAAAGCAAACTCTTGGCAGTAAACCTCCCACCATACGGGAAGTGTCGAACCCAAGAGTTATTGTATTTTAGGAGGTATTGCATGATAAAAGTTGCTATTCTTGTTGATGGGGCATTTTATTTGAGAAGAGCATATTATTTATGGGGAGATAAAACACCCGAGGATAGAGCAAAAGAACTGATACAGTATTGTAGCAGACACTACATAAGTAAAAAGTCAGAAGACAGCAAATATTTATACAGAATATTTTATTATGACTGCCTTCCTTCTACCAAAAAAGTATATCATCCACTAACACATAATCAAATAGACCTATCTAAAACAGACCAATATGAGTGGTCTATAAAATTTTTTGAAGAATTAAAATCAAAAAGAAAAGTGGCTTTTAGAAAAGGCGAACTACTTGAGAGTACTGTTGGTTATACAATAAAGCCCGAATATGTAAAGAAACTTTGTAATGGAACACTTAACATTTCTGAACTAAAAGAGGAACACTTTAAACTGGATATACAGCAAAAAGGTGTTGATATGAAAATAGGTCTAGATATTGCATCTTTAGCTTACAAAAAACAAGTTGACCAAATCATATTAATTGCTGGTGATAGTGACTTTGTTCCAGCTGCTAAACACGCAAGAAGAGAAGGAATTGACTTTATATTAGATCCTATGTGGCATACTATTAAGCCAAATCTTCTTGAACACATTGACGGTCTTAAAACCAAAGTAAGCCCACCTAATTCTCAAAAATTAAAGAAAGACAAGTTGTATGCTAAAGAGGACAGGCAACAGCTAGATTAATTTATAATAAAAAATCGCCCTCTGGTGCTGGAACACTAGAGAGCGACACCATTACACAGGGTGCAATGATACTATTTCATAGCAATTAATATTGTATCATACCCTTGTAAATTTTTCAATATAATTTACAAGGGATTTTTGCACCCTTTTTTAGATAAGAGAGGAGCAAAATAAATGGATGATTTAAAAATGGCAGCTGCTTACATCAGAGTTAGCACAGATGATCAGACAGAGCTTTCACCGGATAGCCAAATTAAAGTTGTTAGAGAATTTGCAAAACAAAAAGGCTATTTGATACCTAAAGAATATATTTTTCGCGATGACGGTATCTCCGGTAGAAAGGCAAGTAAGCGACCTGAGTTTAACCATATGATAGCAGTTGCTAAACAAACCCCTTCCCCATTCTCTGCAATTATGGTGTGGAAGTTTAGCCGATTTGCAAGAAATCAGGAAGAGGCTATTTTCTATAAGGGTATGTTGAAAAAGCGTGGTATTGATGTTATCAGCACATCAGAGCCTATTATAGATGGTCCTTTTGGTAGTCTGATAGAGAGAATTATTGAATGGTTTGATGAATACTACTCTATTAATCTATCCACAGAAGTTAAACGAGGAATGACAGAAAAGGTCAGCAGAGGTGGTGCAGTATCTATACCGGCATTTGGATACGATATTGTTGACAAGAAGTATCAAGTCAACCCTATCAATGCTCCTATTGTTCAGAGAATTTTCATCAAGTATCTTAATGGTGTTGGATGCAGAGCAATAGCCAATGAACTGAATGACCTAAGCATTAAGACAACTAGAGGTAATAACTGGGAAAACAGAACCATTGAATACATTTTGCGTAATCCGGTTTACATAGGCAAAATTCGTTGGAACCCTAAGCGAAGAACCAGGAGAAATTATGATGATAAAGATATAATGATTGTGGATGGTATTCATCAGCCTATTATAGATACTGACCTATTTGATAAGGTTCAGAAAAAGTTAGACGAAAACAAAGCAAAATACAGACCCTACATTACTGACAGACAAAATGGCAAGGAATATATGCTAAAAGGTCTTGTTAAGTGTTCTAACTGTGGTGCTACAATGTCAATGTCTTGCAATGGTTTACAGTGCATAAAATACACTCATGGCACTTGCAAGGTATCACACTACATTCAGCTTAATAAACTAAATGAAGTTGTTATTAATGCTATTGATGATACTCTAAAGAGTGGTGACTTTCAGCTAAAGCCAAAAGAACAACCACACGAAGAACCACAAGAACTGAACATTGATTTTATGATAGAAAAAGAAAATACAAAGTTAAGAAGAATTAAAGAGGCCTATGAGGAAGGTGTTTATAACCTTACTGAATTTAAGCAGAGAAAAGAGTTAATTGAAAGCAAGATACATTCATTACAAAAGCAAAATAAACCACCAGAGCCTAAGCCAGACCACCTTTTAGCGAAGAAAAAACTAATGAGCAGAAGAAAAGAAATTATCTCTACTCTTAAAAGTAAGTCAACTCCTGAAGTGGAAAAAAACGCATTGCTATGCACTTTTATCGATAAAATCATCTTCAATCGTTCCCTATCTTCCGTTGAGTTATTTTTCTGTTTTTGAATTATAACTTTTGGGATATGGGGGACCTGATGGTGAGCTCGGTGCATCACTTAGATATTTAAGTCAGAGGTACACAATGCCGTTCCCTGAACTTCAAGCAACACTTACCGACATAGGTACAGAAGAACTTGGTCACCTTGAAATGATAGGCACTATTGTTTATCAGCTAACTAAAGACTTAACAGAAGACCAATTAAAAGATGCTGGATTTGATGCTTATTTTGTTGACCATACAACCGGTGTTTATCCTTGTGACGCAAATGGTACACCATATACAACAGCGTCAATGCAAGTAAAAGGTGACGCAATAACCGACTTGCATGAAGATATGGCAGCAGAGCAAAAGGCTAGGTCAACATATGACAACATACTAAGATTTTGTGATGACCCGGATGTTATTGACCCGATTAGGTTCTTACGAGAAAGAGAGGTTGTACACTATCAGCGATTTGGTGAAAACTTACGAATACTAACTGACCGACTTGACTGTAAAAACTTCTATGCCTTTAACCCTGAATTTGACAAAAACTGTTTAAAGAAAAACAGAAAATGATTATATATACAAATAACCCCTCACAATTGTGAGGGGTTTTGTATTTCATAAATCTAATTGAATACTTTATTTGCTGAGATTATTCTTCTTTTAGACTTTTTATTTATTGGTTTACGGAAACCAAAATATTCAAGTACAAAACTAAAGCATACTGACAACAATGTTATTCTATTAAAGACACACAAAATAGAACTTATTATCAGTTTTACTTTAGTTTGCACATTTATTTGTTGTTTACTTGGTTAACTAAGTTTTAATTAGCGATAATTAAAATCTTAAATTATTCACCATAGTAAGCCTTTAGATACATTT
>JABLTR010008070.1_pt1 | contig 64868 bp, 68 predicted proteins | sample 7160071 | NCBI WGS metagenome assembly JABLTR01 (sample SAMN14651230, study PRJNA627086) | human gut metagenome | isolation source: feces | host: Homo sapiens | reverse complement strand
GCCTGCGCCAAGCCATTAGCGTAAGAGATACCATCGGATTGGAGGTTATTGTCGGCTATCCTGTTTGCCTCGTCCTTGGTGCAGGCGGTGTATTTACCAGCGATTTGCTTATAACTGATAGTCTTAGGAGTACAATTGCCAGGACAGTTCGTAGCCTTGACATTTCCCCATCGGTCATCATTGCCAACCTTAGAAGGACATATCCTAGCATCAACTAAATTTTGTAATGCATCCTTGTACTCTTTATACTTGTTATAAGCTTGTTCACTAGCCAGATTCGATGAAGAAGCACAAAATTCACCAGCGCTAACCACCTTAATAGGGCTATCAGGAACACATACATCACCGCATTCGCCCGAACATCCCTTACATACCTCATTGGTATAGACAGTGTAGTCATATGGATTACAGCAATGTTTACCACCATTCTGCCAATATCCTGTAGGATCGCACTCGCTAGAATAATGCTCCTCGCTATTACCATTATTACACCTACTATCATCCATATGGTATGTATTATCACATCCGCATCCACAAGATCTGGAATCATACTCAACCACCTCGTCTTGATCAGAAGCAGAGGAACAAGGATTGGTTTGACTCCTTTTCTTACGATAGGTACACCCGTCGCAATAATAACTCCAATTACCATAAGTAGGAGTATCATCATCGTCGGCGCAATCACCATTCTTATTGGCGTAAGCCTGAGCTGCGGTCTTAGTCGCCGTATCATTCTTGAAAGCATCCTGAACCTTGCTGTCGGCATCCGCCTGAGATACGGTAGATGTCAACGCTGACAATCCTAAGGCACTATAAGGAACGGATAGAGCGACACCATGTTTACATGTACCACAATTATCCTTATAGAACGTAGCGCTTCCAGTACCGGTCCACACACAAGTGCCATGCTGGTTAGCGTAATCCTGTCCTCTCTGGTCTAGGATCTGCTCTGCCTTGCTCCTGGCATCAGCCAAAGAAACCTTGCTGGTGATAGGCGTGCCGCCGTTGGCTTGCGTAGAGGTCACCGTTATTCTCTGACCAACCCCGCTTCCGGCGCAATTGTTCTTATAGAAGTCACGGCTTGCCACGTAAGTCCAAGTACATCCACCGTTCTTATTGGCGTAGTTCTGTCCATCGGCTCCACGAACAGCATTCTCGGCCTTCTTATTAGCGTCAGCCAAAGATATGTTGGAGGTGTACGGGTGTCCCGGAAGCTTGCTGCTGCTTACGGATACCATGTCTCCTACGCCGCCATCAGCGCAATTGTTCTTCTGAACCTGACCGGTATAGCTTCCTGTCCACGTACAAGTACCCTTCGAGTTAGCCACGCTCTGTCCCTGAGCCGTAACAGCCGCCAATGCCTTGGCGTTAGCGTCAGCCTGAGATACACATGACTTGAACTTACCATCAGAGCTAGGAGCCGGATCCGTAACATCATTCTGAGTCACGGTAACGGAGCTTCCAACTCCACCATCCGCGCATTGACGGGTGAAGGCCTTAGATGCCGTACCAAACCAGAAGCATGTCTTATTACCACCAGCTATATACCGCTCTTGATTCTCAGGATCAGTATAGCAGGTATTGGTATTACGTTGATGTAATTTAGAGATACAGTCCTTACATACGGTTTCGATAGTCTCCCAAACCGGTTGCTCATCCTTAGTATGGCACGTGTCATCATAATTCTTGTTAACGAACGCCTGACCCATCCTATCAATGTAGGCCTTAGCCAAAGCGTCAGCCTCCTCTTGTGAACGGGTAGAGGTGAAGAACTGACCCATAAGATCCGGGGTTACGGTAATAGGATCAGCATACTGACAAGTAGGACACTTAGGAGTGAACTCCTTACTATAATTACCGACATATATCTTCAACTCATCACAAGTACCACGATCGTTGGCTATGGCCTGACCTTGCGCCTTGACAGCGGCCTTAGCAAGCTCATCAGCGGCGAACTGGCTCTCGTATGAGTAGAATGGACCTCCGGTTACATCAGCCTCAGTAACGGTAACTGAAGACGGGATAAGACCTGACGGACAGTTATTCTTCTCGAACGCCTCGCTATAATGACCGGTATATTTAGGAGCCTCATGACAAGTGCCTTGCTCATCGGCTATCTTCTGGCCTTGATTCATTACAGCGGCCATAGCCACTAAATTAGCCTCATCCTGAGATACGCAAGACTGGAACGGATGGCCATCTACCATGTCCTGTGTCACGGTGAACGGATCTCCTACCTGATTAGCACCACAATTGCTCTTCGTAAACTCGAAGCTAGCCTTACCGGTATACATAGTAGCGTTAGAGCAAGTACCCTTGGTATTAGCCAAAGCCTGCCCTTGAGCTTGTACTGCGGTCATAGCCATAGCGTCAGCAGCGGTCTGGGAGTCGTTGGACTGGAATGGGTGTCCTTCTACCATATCTTGAGTGATCGTCACCTTAGATCCTATCTTACACTCACCACAGTTGTTTCTCGTGAACTCCAAGGAAGCACGGCCAGTATACGTACAAAGGGCGTGGATATTGGCAAGAGCCTGTCCTTGGGCGTCAACGGCAGCCTTAGCCTTACTGTTGGCATCCTCTTGAGACACGGTGGAAGTAAATGGATAACCATCAACCATCCTATCGTTTACCGTATAAGTTCCACCAGTACCAGTACCACAATTGTTACGGGTAAACGTACGTGTATAAGTACCGGTATATACAGGCACCTTCTCGCACTTACCTTTCACGTTAGCCACATCCTGACCTTGAGCCTCGACGGCGGCCTTAGCCTTATTGTTGGCGTCTTCCTGAGATACGGTAGACCTGAAATCCCCTGTCACCATAGTCTCATCCACGGTAACCTTGGTTCCGTACTGAGTCTTATCGCAATTGTTTCTGGTAAATTCCTTGCTATACTTACCGTAGTAGATCGTCTTCTCCTTACACTCACCTTCTAGGTTGGCTTGTTGCTGGGCGTTAGCCTCAAGATCGGCCTTAGCCTTATTGTCAGCATCCTCCTGAGAGATAATAGAGAAGTACTTACCAGCGGCTACAACATAAGTATAAGGTTGACCGATATGGAACTCATCACAATTATTTCTCGTGACTGTCTTCTCCATCCTAACGTTATAGTAGACGTTAGTCTGACAATCGCCACGCTCATTGGTGATAGCCTGACCTTGCGCCTCAACAGCGTCCTGCGCCAGCTTATTGGCGGCATCCTGTGATACTGTAGAAGTGAACGGATAGCCGGTACACATCTTCTCATCCACGGTAAAGTCAACAGGCGTAGAACCTTCAGGACAATTGGTTCTCTGGAATACCTTAGAATACGATCCGGTAAATACCGGTATCTTCTCACAATTACCCTTGATATTAGCTATATCCTGACCCTGAGCCTCTACAGCGGCTTGGGCTAACTTATTAGCCTCCTCCTGAGAGACGATAGACCTGAAGTCGCCTTCTACCATAGTCTCGTTAACAACAACCTCCGTTCCGTATTGAGTGGAGTCGCAATTGTTACGGGTAAAGGTCTTGCTAAACTTACCATAATAGATATTCTCCTTAGGCTTACACTCACCCTCCAAATTGGCTTGTTGTTGACCGTTCTTCTCAATATCCTCAAGAGCCTTCCTATCGGCGTCCTCCTGAGAGATGGAAGATACGTACTTGCCCTCAGGAATGATATAAACATATTCCTGACCGTCACTGAACTTATCGCAATTATTACGTATAAACGTCTTTCTCTGCTCCTCGTTATACCAGATATCGGTTATACACTCACCATGCTCGTTGGCGTATTTCTGACCGTTCAGGGCTATATCCTCCATAGCCTTGGCGTCTGCGTCCTCCTGCGAGATAAACGACTTGTAAGTCCTTTCCTCGACCGTATACAACACCACCGATCCATGCTGGTTGGCCAGACAGTCGTCCTTGGTGAACGGCTGAACCATCTTGATATTATAATAAACGGGCTTGGCGTCCTGAGCTATCATATACTCCTTGACAATATTACCGTCCTTTGACGTTATACGGAACTTAGCCGTACAGATCTGACCGGTATAATTAGCCTTGTATACGATATTAAACTTATTATCGCCTACCCCATGGCTCTTGTCGTTAATGGCAAAGCAATTACCCTCGACACAATTCTTATCTATTTCCCTTGCCATATTATCCTTCAGTTATTCTCCATGAAACATCATCTCCGGCCTCTACCCTCACGATTTGGGTATCACCATCCTTATTAAGCGTCAACCTTTGCGGATCCACGTTGAAGGGTGGTTCCGGTTCCGGCTCACTACCATCACCGCAAGTGCAACATACCAGCTCGATATCATACTCGGTATTGGACTTGATATCGATGACAACCTGACCGTTCTCGCTAGTCACGTTATCGAAGTCATGATCAAGTATGATATAAGGTATATCATTAGGCTGTTGATTGATATTAACAACCTTACCGTTCAAGACAAACATCTCATGATGCTGTTCGTTATCCATATTCTTAGGCATAGCTATGACAAAGCTAGCCTCATACAAATCAGTGGCTCCGGGATCCTCAGGATCGGCATACACTATATACCTGCTATCCTCTTCCGGGACTTTCATGGATAAGCCGTTCACGTTCATGGATACTATATAGGACTTGCTCACCGAGCCACCAAGGGTAAGGCAGGAAGCCTTGACTGAGGCGGAGTTGAGCTTGGCGTTGATGGTCGCCGTCCCGCCCTCCATGTCGAACATGATACTGGTAGGATCCACGCTTACCCGCTCTATACCCTTCTGGGTTATAGTAGCGAGTTTCGTAACCTTGCCTTTCTCGACCGCCACGTAAGTCTCCCTAGGCAACCTACCCATCCATCCCGGCTCTACCTTGATAGCCACCTTGTCGGGACCGGTACCGGAAATCTTGTCGTAGGACACCCATGAGGAGCCTTGCTCGATCTTGGCAAGAATATCTTTTAAATTACTAGTCATATCACTCCGCTTGCGTTATAGTCCATTTATCACTCTTACCTACGATAATCTCCAGAATCTGCTCACCACCCTCAGGAGGATACTCGAAGTTAGTAGGCTTAATCTCAAACACGCTGGCGCCACCACAACCAAGATCACAGATCATATCTGGCAACCATCCCTCCTCGAAAAACCGTTCTATAAGCTCCCTGACAGCCTCTGAAAAAGAATCAAGTTCTAACCTGTCCACGGGGAGAGATCCCTTCTTGAGGGTCTCACCACATACCCAGCCATCGCACTCGGAAGCCAAGACCGTATCGTACACTCTCTTAGCCATAACATGAGGTATTTAAAATATTACTATTCAATGTAGTATATACGATATTAACATCAGTGAACTCATCACCCATGCAATATTTCTTCTTAAACTTAACGGACCTGCCAGAAACGACATATCCATCATTAGGGACGATAGTACCACAATAGGTAACACTGAGCACATTCAACGGCTCGTATCTTAATCTGACAGCTTGAACGCCCTTGAACGAGTCACGCTGGATGGACGCCGTGGCGCCAGATACGGCAACCAGCTTCCTTACCAGAGACTCGATTACGCTATTCATGCTATCACCGTTCCTGATATCCGCCTCAGGGAACGACTGACCGTCATATACGATCTGGGAACTGTAGATACTACACTCGTCCCCAGGTCTATATTCCGGCTTACATGGATTACAATTACTTCTCATATCAAATCAATTTGTTGATCATTCTTCTTAATTCAAGTATCTCGGCATCCCTATCCCGTATAGCCTTTATCATAGCGTTAAGGGTATCGGACATATCGCAATTAGGGGATAATCCCAATGATTCCACACGTACCTTATCACCGGGGTAAATACAATCGGTACTCATGTACGTAGGGCACGGTACTTTCGTGTCGTCTACAGTAGGTCTGTATTGTTTTTTGTTGCAACCGTTCATCACCAAACCTCCTCTTCAGTTCCGCTATCCCCGCCGCTACCACCGGCGTTGACAAGCTCGTTTATAATCCTCTTCAAATCCAGAACCTCACGATGGTATAAATCTATCTGCTTATCCCTAGACGCTATAATACGCCTCAATGAGTCTATAACGACAGAGATATCAGCACCTTTCTCTATGCCATCCGCTACCAACTCATCGCCTGAGTACAAGACGCATTTATCATACAAGGTTATAGGACATCCATAACCAACACAAGGTTCGTCCTGACAATCCCGATCGCAAGGATCACAAGGATCATCATAACATTTGTTAAGAAACCTATCTATCTTAACGCCATGACAACACTCCTCGGGACGCTCCCGTGAATGATCATGACAACAACCACCTGTATTACACATATTAATAATATTAATGTTTTTAGCAAAGATACTTATTTGGTTTGATTATAAGACAACAAGACGTATGAAACAATAAGAGGTAGAGACCATAAGCCTCTACCTCCAAAACACTAATCTAACATTATGGAAAACACAAACGCATTATCACCAATAACACTGATCTTCTTGATCGATATTCTCAATCCATTTCTCGCACTCAAGATTAAGGTCAGCATGTTCCTGTCCCTCTACCATCAAAACCTCACGGGCTTTGGCATTGGCGTCCTCAACCGATATCCATGACCTAAACCTGTTGGCTTTGATAGAGTAATATACTTTACCGGACTTATATCCGAATGGACATATCTTCTCGAACCAATCACCGATCATAGTATTATAGAATACAGGTGAGCAACTACCCTCGGCATTAGCCTTCTCCTGACCTTCTTTCATGAACTTCCTATAGGCTAACGTATCGGCGTCTATCTGGGAGATATCGGATATGACAGCTCCGGCTGGTAATTCATATACAATACCTTCCTTGCCTGATGTGCCAGCCTCGCAATCGTTCTTGTAAAACAAGCCACGAAAAGGCTGTGAGGCCCAGTCCTCGCAGCAAGCCCCGACGGAGTTGGCCTCCCCCTGCCCGATCCGTCCAAGCTCCACCCTAGCCTTATCATTGGCATCTTTCTTGGATACGTAAGAGACAAACCTACCTTCCTCTATACATACCTGCTCCTTGGATCCCTTACCGCTTACGCAATTGTTCTTAATAAACTCATCGCATACCTGATCATTATACCATACGGACGGTATTATGTCGGCATATGTGTTGGCGTAGTCCTGACCATTGGCGTTGATATCATCCTCAGCCTTGCTGTCAGCCTCCTCCTGCGTATCGCCAAAATAGACGTTGGCCGGGACCCGGTAGTCAACAGAGCCGCCCACGTACCCGGCAGGCGGGTTGTTTTTGGTGAACGTCCGAACTATTTCTTTGTTACCGTATACCATTGTCATTCACTTTGTCACAAAGATACAATTTAAAATCAAATTACAAAGGAAGAGCCTTTTTGCTTCTCAAAACCTTATATAGATAATCTCTTAATTGCTCCTCGGTAGTTATATATCCAAACTCAATCATCTTGGCTATATCAATCTCCAGCTCCATCAATTCTTTAGCCTTGGCCTCCTCGCCAACAGAGTTTCTTATCATAGTCTCATGAAGGCCATAGACAATAATATTTACGGATCTGGCCAAATCTTGTATTTTATCTCTTAGTCTTGAAGATTCAATTATTTTAGATAAAGCGGAAGACATCCTCTTGTAAGCATCACCAGCCTTATCCCTGTAATCTATAAGTTGATCATGTACAAATCTCAACACCTGAACTTCGAATCTAGGATTTATCCACATGGCAAATTTTATAAACAACAGAGGATGCATCCACACCTTATCAGGAGTTTTACCATGCTTAGTTGTCTTACCTTTTACTTTTATAACTAATTGATTATCACCAATGTCGATTTTTCTCCTATGGCTTTCATCTTCAGATAAAGCACTAATAAATTCCTTAGTTCTACCACTATTCATAAAATCATCAAGCCGTCTTCTCGTGCTATCGGGATTATCATTCCATTGCTTAAGTAAACTGTTGGCATCAAAATAACCATCACTAGTTCTTTGAAAAACGTTAAAATCACCCATTTTTCTTGTCAAAACATTTACCGTCTTCATTTTTTAATCTAATTTTGAAGTTAATAATTAATTACTTTATGTCCACTCCCTCGTGAGAGTCAGTGGACATACAAAAATAGCCAATCGAAATGATAAACACAAACCGATTGGCTATTTTTAATATCCTAAAATCAGGACATTAATTACCCATTGCAAATCTTATCCTCCAAAGCATAAAGAACTTTCGCTACGGTCTTATCACCACTTACCTTCACGCAAGACTCTCCGAGATCCCGGACATCTATAGCCTCCCTGATAGTTGTAAATTTTATAGTAAAACATAGTAAACTACTTAATTTTAAACGCTTCACCGGGACTCGCAACCTCATCCCTCAGCGTCCGATTATAGAGGATATCAACTCCTACCCTCTTGATATTCAAAGCGGCGTTAAGATCCCTGTCAAGGGTCAAGCCGCAATTCTCACAGATAAAAGTCCTGTCCGACAAAGTCAAGTCATCCTTCTTCCAACCACAATTACTACAGGTTTTGGAGGAAGGATAAAATCTGTCTATGACAGATAGGGTCTTTCCATACCACTCACACTTATACTCAAGCAAGGACCTGAATAGGCTGAAGCTGGCATCGGATATAGAATTGGCTAATCTATGACTCTTTAACATGCCTGAGACGTTCAAGTCCTCAATACATATCGTGTCGTAGTTATCGACAAGATAAGTGGTTAGATTATGTAAGAACCATAATCTCTTATTAGATATCTTATTGTACAATCTAGCTATTCTAAGCCTATTCTTATGCCATCTACTGCTACCCTTGACTTTTCTTGACATATGCTTCTGAATCCTTGATATCTTGGATTGGTTTTCTCTAAGATGCTTAGGATTATCTATGACAACTCCATCAGATAAGGTGGCGAATTCCTTTATTCCTAAGTCTATACCTACCTCCTTACCAGTCTTAGGTTTCTTGGTTATCTCGCAATCAACGGTTATAGACACGAAATACTGATTAGAGGGATTCTTAGATATAGTACAAGAAATAATCTTACCGTTATCAGGTATATTCCTGTCAACAACCATCTTCACCCATCCTATCTTCTCAATTCTGATCCTGTCTCCCTCTATCCTGAATTTCTGGTTAGGAAGTCTATAAGACTGGGTATTACCTTTCTTCTTAAACGAAGGCCTGCCTATCTTCTTTTTCCCGTTCTTGGAGAAATACTGTTTTACGGTCTCCTTGAAATCCATCACCTTCTGTTGGATAGCCGCTGCCGATACCTCGGATAGCCAAGGCTTATTATCAATAAGATCAGACTTCTGGATAATATTGGGCTTAGGATTGATATCCTTATCATAGGAATTAAAAGAAGCTACATTGGCATTCCAAATAAGACGCACGCATCCAAAGGTCTTGGAAAGCGATATCTCCTGAGACATATTTGGATATATACGATATTTGAATGCCTTTATCATGCCTCTAATTTAGTAATTATGCTATTGATTTACAATATAATTAAGTGATATTTATAAAGTTTTTATCATACTAGTAACCTGTTAATATGTTCCTTTAACGATCTTATCTCATCCGGGCATAACCCGCAATCATTATCGCATAATGACCTTTGTAGACGAATTATCTTGCCCCAATAAGATACATCAGGCTTATTCCCGATCCTGTACCTATGATACCTCATGTATCCACTCCATTGACAAGACAGCCATTCGTCTACGACCCTACATAGGTCTATTCTATCAAGGCTTGATATACTTTGCGCGCCCATCGAGTATCTCCTTTCTCATTTCTTGTACCTCCTCATCAGGCGGGCATCCATATGGCAGGTTCTTGATCCACTCACGGATCTTCTTCTGCATGTTGAGATAGACGATACCCACGTCACCTATGGTACGGGTCTGTTTGTATATGCTCACCACGTCACGCTCCATTGTCTTCAACGGATCGAGCATGACCATACAACCGGCGGTGCTTCTAGAAGCGTATTCCATATCGCTAACAACGGTAGAGGAAGCACGATTCATCATACTTCTCTCAATCCTTTCTCTCTCGGCCTTTAACGCCTTTTCCTTACAAGTATTACAACCCATGACAATATTTTTATATTTAACAATCCACGCAATTAGTAGCCATCTCAAGAAGCTCTCCGACACGATCAATGATCTCATGAGCCGCCTCTATATTATCCAACCTGACGTTAGCCTCCGCTACAGCCATAAGCGTCTCCATCTCCTGTATCTTGCCTATAAGATCCTTATCCTTATCCTCGCATAGGATATCAGTCTTAATCCATAGCCGATCAAGACGTCTACGTATAAGATCCGTCTTAAGATACTTGCGACTGAAGTTATAAGTAGAAGGGCTACCTATGATCTTAATATCATATATACCATCAGGTAGGTCAAGGTACTTGACATTACAATCATCGTAATTAAAGCAATTGAGGCCTAATGTTAGGCTAGTAAAGGTATTGACCTGATTCTTGCCAAGGAACAACGTAACGGGGTCAGACATGCCCGGCGTAGTGATCTCGATGATCGCCTTCCTGTCCTCCAGTAGTCCCCACTCGGACTCATCCAACACCTGAAGCACCTTGGGATCACGTGTCTCTAGCACCTGAAATGACAGCCGAATATCATTCATATTAACCTTCTTGTCGTACCGGCACAAACTATCGTCATAACGAGCTTGCATATCAAGATCCGGGACATCGGTATAATATGTTTTGACCTCATGACCGTTGATAAACACCGATGTTATCTGACAAACATGAGACCTAGCGACATCAAAAAACACCATCCTTACATTATCCTCATAATCAACGCCAGATGTCGGGTATGTCAATATCTGGGTATTATACTCACCATCGTTACGTCTAGCCACGACAGTAATTACGATAGGTTTCTCTATATCGTAATCATCCATGATAATCCTAGCGGCAAACTTATCATGAATTATCTTCGGTATGATATTGATCTGATTCATCTTAGTATCTTTTTCACAAAGATAGCACATGTCATGTCAAAAATGAAATCTATCCAACCCCAAAGATATCATCAAGATCGTCCATGCTTTTGATAAACCCGCGATCAAACATAAAAATCAATGACCTCATCAGACCAACGCATCTCCCTACATTTATTGTCATCGTGTCAATGATAAACCTAAACACAGGGGAGTTAGGATTGCTAAACAAAACGGTGTTTACGAAACGGGTGGATAAATCAACAATACTAGACACAGCCTCGCCTGTATCATCACCATCTTCCCTATAATTATGAAGAAGCTCATCGCTATTATCACTAAAAACAAAAAATGGCTCCAAATCCTCATCCAAAAAAGACACTATTGAATGAGAAATATAGCATGAAGCGCAATCAAAAACAAGCCTCTTGATATCATCCCCGTCATAATCGCCCAAAAACAAGGCGATAGCCGGCATATCTATCCAAAAGGACCTTTTGGTTACAAGGCGCCTAAGATCTTTTCTTGAACCCAGCAAGTCCCTCAAAGCGTCCTCGCCACCATCAAGCTGGTCGAAAAGCATAGAGGCGTTAAACAGCCTGTTCTTTTCATTAAACATAATCTTAAAATCACCGGACCTGACTATTTTCATGGCAAAAATATTTTAGTTAAAACACAAACAATCACTAAACGGATCAGAAGAACAGACATAACCGTCAAGGAACGGTGTGCTATTATCAGGAATCCACACATCATCAGACAACGCGGCCATACCAAACTCATCAACTATCTCATCTCCAGACACATAATCATAAGCCTTGACGCCAAAGATCTTAATCCTTTTAGCCTTGCCAAAAGCGGACTTGACTTCCTTTATCTTCCTATCCAACTTCCTCACCCCATCGACGAACTCAGAGAAAGTGACACCACGCTCATCTAAATAGCTCTTTATAGCCCTCTCTATGGTCTTGATACTGACATTACCAAAGCCCTTCTTCCTGACCTTGTTCTGAACCTTTTCCTTAAAAGAAATGCTCACCCCGTTGTTCTTGGAGGACACAAAATCCTTAAGGTCACGTTTCCTGATCGAATCCATGGAGTCATAAACAACACGTTTGATATCCTCGGCGCGCTTCCTATTGCACTCATGGGCTTTATAGGTAGGATTATTTATATTTCGTTCATCCTCTAGCTTGCGATGCTTAGGAGGGCAATTGTCCCAATAATAATACCTCGCATTGTTGCTATGCACAAAAAGATCAGGATGCTCCTTCTTCGCCTTCCTCACCATAGCATAATAACCGTGTACAACAGCCACGTTAACATAACTGATCAAAAGCCACCTAACTAACTTTATCTGATAAGCAAGATTATCACCACCAAAACGATGATGCTTGATATAGTAATTAACTATTTCATTCACAAAGTAATAGAACCACTTGATGTTGTATTGAACCCCCAGCGCCCTAAACCTTATAGGGTCAAGACATATGATAAGAATGCCTATCAACGTCTCCGATATCGGCTTCTCAAGTATCTCTGACTTGGATGATGATTGACGCTTTATCCTAGGGTTATCGCAACAAGGATTAGCATTGTCATTAAGCAAATAAGGTAGGATGACCTTGCCGGAATCCCTCCTCAAAGCTCTATTTTCTTCTGACATCCTCTTTTTTTCAGAGAAAGATACGAATTGGTCGAATATTAATGTTAAATTTGCCATATATTATTTTTTTAGTATAGTACAAAGATACTAAAAACTTTGTCATTTCAAAATGAGTGCTTGTGAAAGTACTCATTTTTTTTGTTTATGATCACGGCTTTTTACGGCGATCGCTATGGTCGAAATCCAACTTGGACATTGCGTAGGGAGACTATCGTGCCGATAATCTCTAAAGAAGTAATTTGTTTTTTCACCTCTATTCTTTTTACCAATCAACTTTTTGATAAAAGACCCCATCAAAGCATTTTTCCTAAACATGACAATTTTAGTAGGAGGTTGCAACTGGAAGGAACAACCGGATTAGAAAGGATGATGTCTGACATAATTTTAATCGTCTAAATTTTCACCAAAAGGAAATTATCAGAATGAGGATGATGACCGTCGAAGACGGGTATCATCCGGATGAAAACGTTGTTGCCCTAAAAACAACCTTATTGACAATCCTTTCTTGTTTAACCCCTACCGGGGAAACGCCAAGGAGAATCGGGAGGTGGGGTAGGCGTGAGGCAGGCCCAGCGGGATCCACCGCCGTCGGGGACGAGAACCAAGCCATGCGCAGGACCACACCCCATTTCTTTGGCTTAAGTCTAAAAAAACAATGAATATTTTTTCTATGAAAGGATAATTGGCTACATTTGCGATATGTTTAGCTGGTCGGTTGGATGAGTAGGTTTAGTCGGTGGTCTGCAAAACCATATACTCCGGTTCGAATCCGGAACTGACCTCGCATTTGCAATTCTTTTCTGGGGTGATAACCAATAGGTGTATGGGGTTTCTTGTACACCTATTATTTTATCAATCCGAATCTTTTCAACAACACGAATAATACAACCAATATACCTAAGATCGACATAAAGATGATAGCCATCGGCCACCTTGATTCCCCCTTATCATCTACATCCTTATGTTCGATGTCTGTCTTCTTATCAATATCCTCAATACCGGTGATCGTCTTATCAACGCCAAGGGAATCGGCCGTCACCGTGCTGTCCCGCCGGCCAATGACGATATGGGTATCTGTCTGCGAGGACACCGGTCGCTCCCCCGTGGCAGGATCAACATCCTTGTCCGTATCGAACTCTCTCTCCGTTATAACAATATCGGCATTAAGATCAGATGTCTTGATCTCTACGATCTTCCGATCCATGACCTCATCTATCATCGTCTCTATCCTGCTGATCAACCGGCTATCAATAGACGTTTCGCTAACCTGCCTCCTGCTTCCGCAAGAGGACAGGGACAGCGACAGACCTAAACAAAAAATCGCCCTAAGACTTATCCTTAACCTCATCATCAGCAATCTTCTTTATATCGTCAAACGTCTCGTCAGGTATGTTCTTGGAAAAACTAAACATCTTGAATACGTTTATCCTCTTAAACACGGCCTTGAATACCTTAACCAAATAAGCGTCAGCGAAAGCATCCCCTATCGTATTCAGGAAAAGCATCACATATCCAACAAGGGCTATATACACCCCATATTTGGTAACGGTAAGTATCATGCTAGCCTCCTCCTCGATCGGGTATAACGTCTTATATATAACACATAATGTCATTACTATAAAACAAGACAAAGCGAACTCCTTAAGAATATCAGTAAACCTGACCTCCCTAAACCATCTCTTGAAACTAAACCTCCTCCTACGGCTTCTACGGAGCTTCCAGCCCCTTACGCTTTGCGCTAACCTAGCCAAAAAATTCGCTATTAATACTATAAGTAATACAGTCAATAAATGATGCACTGGCTGGAAGTAAGCCCAACAAGAAGCACCATACGCAAGCGCTATATTCCATAAAGCCCCCACTCGCTCTATCATGTCTTTGTCTTTCATTTTATACCCTATACGCAAAGTTAACCACTATACCGTTAAGTACCTAAAACACCACGGCGTGTATACCGTTCCTCGTATCAAGGCTGTCAAAATGCAACCAACCCACCTTCCCTTCAAGCCGGAAAGGATATGGTAACATATCTTGATGATCCAAGATCAAGCCTCTAGCCTGTTCCGCCGTCATCGACTTGACATCGAAATCCCCAGCCTTACCCAACACATGAGCGGATAGATAAACATCTTTCTTATCCTTAACTATCTGGCAGATGTTGCATCTAAGACCACGTTGGGAAAACTGCCCTTGCTTATCCCAGTTATTACAATACATAGGCTGTTTGATTATATCCCTCCGTAATATAAGAAGATTATGGAGAAACGCTGTATCAAGAAACTGCCACGATCTGTCCTTCCACTTATTATATGTATGAGGACATACTAATTCCACTATATCAAAATACGAACCTAGTTCTTTTATAATACTATTTCTATCCATATTATCCGTTTTTTAAATAATGCAAAATAATAATACCACGATAACCTGATCCTCCTCGACCGCTCGTAGCCCCAATACTAGAAGCTTTAGAGGCTCCACCACCACCACCACCATAATAAGTGGCATTACCTCCATTTTCGCCATTAATAGTAACACCCTCAGTATCCTCAGCTCCAGCCCCATCACCTCCTCCGTGATTGCCACCTTTACCTCCGGATAAAAAGCCTTTATCCCATCCTCTTGTATAAGCTCCCGATCCACCACCAGCGCCCATAGGATAAGGGTATCGGTCAGGATATTTGTTATTAAAAACATATGATCCATCTTGCCCTGGATTTCCCCGGGAAGGATCATGACCATCCCCTTCAACTCCATATCCGCCTCTTCCACCTTTACCGGCAATAGCCTGATATATACCGAATATACTATCACCACCTATATCTCCTACAACCACCCTATATGTAACACCTGGATTTACGGATATAGTCCCAGTCAGTACACCACCTCCGTTACCTCCACTCCCGGCATTATATATATCGGAATATTCTCCATTAAGACCTCCGGCGACCAATGCGAACTCAACCTCATAGACCCCATCAGGAACCGCCCAATATCCATTATCCTGAGGAGATAGCTCCTCGAATACCTCTATTATCTTCCTTTTGGGTAACATCCTTCTTCTCATCATAAAGCAAATAGGATTTTACCCCCCCCCAAATTTAATTTTAAAATATTGATATTCATAATATTATTCTGGTTTAATCGTCCATCTCTGGGCGTAGTTATTTTTTAGCACATATATCTTCTCCATAGGTGTAGCGGGAGACCCGTTGGACGAGCCTTTCACGAATCCATCTGGGGCCTGCTCCGTGCCGGAAGGACGCTGGTTTTCGGTTGGATAAGCAGCAGCATACATGCTTACCGAAAGACTATAGAACTGGTTCCTCTTCCCATCCTTAGCCACGGATGTCATAGTAATCTGATCCCATCCTACAACAAGGTCGTAGAAAGAGTTCACGAAATCATCTGATCTTTTTTGGCTATGAGTGGACGCACTCACGTTAAACCATGCAATAGACCTCATCTCATAAATATAATCTGGCAGCTTATCCACTCTAATACTATTACTATGATAGACGGAAAAACTTGTAAGATGATCCAATCCTCTACCCGACATATTATCATCATTCCAACCCGTCCTCCTTTCTCCACTTACCCAGTCATTTAAAAAATCAAAATTAGTAATGTTAGGATTTATCTTATCTACCTCGAAAAAAGGAAGGGTATTTATATCAAAATAATTCCACATATCAGAAGGGCCAGGATGTATTCTCAACGAAGTTAATTTAGGAAGATCATTAAACTCCTTTATATACCTATCCAAATAACATGAAGACAATTCAAGGGTTTGAAGATTTTTCATATTCTTTATATTCCTTATTCCGCTAGATTCTATATCCCTAAGATCAAGCATATTAAACATATTTAAATAATATACCTCTGTCTTGCTGGTTATAGCCTCAGGAATTACGGTCATTCTTTGCCCTATATTTTGAAGATCGATATAAATTAACTTTTTGGATCTTGACAACTTGTCTACAGGTATATCGTCATTAACATACAGCGTATGGGATACGACCAAAAACTCAAGTCCTGGTATATCCACAATCGGGAAAGATGTCATCTTGCAAACTTGGATATTGGCATAATAAATATCACAAGTAAAATCTATCGACACAGCCCGTTGTACGTCCCTCCTCCCATCAGCGTAAGCATGATTATCCACAGGTACGTATTGCGATCCATCCTCCTTCCTGAACCACCACGTAGTATTGGGATTTTTCTTATGTTGTATCGCTAAAGAACGGAATATAATACGATAATTATCCTCCCCTTGAACCTTGGTCATAGGAAACTGCTCCTTTATTCCATCCCCCCAATCCACATTAGCCATACCGGGCTTTCTGGATCTAAACTCGACAAACGTATTATAAGAATTACCAACGACAGGATCAGGTACATAATTATAATCATCGGTATAATAATTTCTAAGTGCCCTATCCCATGTAGTGAACCACACGAACTTGTTGGATGATGCCTCGTATTTATATAATGTCTTAGCCATTACCTATCTTGTTAAAATATTCTACAATAACATTCCTGTCCAATCCCATAGAATCACATAAATACTCCCCTTCTGGTTGACCCCCAAACGATAATACCTTATCCGTATCATGAGCTAAAACATCTCCATTGCCTACAAAGGTACGCCCATCGTCAAATACGATAAGCTTATATGGCTTATACAACCTCGTGTCAATATCAGAAGATCGTATTGACCTTAACACCGAAGCCTCTGGTGCCATACTAAACCTCCATCCATAATTATTCATAAGCACATAAACCATCTCCATAGGAGTCGACGGAGAGCCATTAGACTGACCCTTTATAAAACCAGAGGGAGCCTGTAATACGCCACTAGGTCTTTTATCATCAGGATTGGCATCCATATATATACTTAGATACAATCCATAAAACTGATTTCTTTTGCCATCGGAAGCAGAGGAGGACATAGTTAGATAATCAAACCCCATCACCTTCTCATATAATGTTGATATAAACGTATCACATCGACTTTGGGTTGACAAGCTGCGATGCATATAAAAGCTATTCATAGACCTCATCTCATATATATAATCCGGTAGATTGCTTACATCTATATTACTACGGCCATATGAGGCGATAAGGCTAGTGATATTTTCCAGCCCCTTGCCGATCATATACGGATGCCAGCTCACGACAGACCCATACCATCTATTTATATGATCGAAGGTCCTTAAGCTAGGATTTATCTTATCCACCTCATCCATAGCCGGGCATGTATTAGGGTCAAACGATGGCATAGCCACTCCCGGGGATATAGATAATTCTCTTAGCTTGCTAAAAGACAGCCATTCCCTTGGATATACCCTAACCCTGCAACCTGCCAAAGCTAATGTTATAAGATTAGGCCACATAGAGGGGAATTTCCTTATATTAGAAGACTCCGTATCATTAAAATCAGCCGTTCGATTTAAATTAATGCCTTTTAACTTAGTCAACCTATCCCAATCATCCGGTATGGATGTCAATGTCCCTACACCCAATTCTCTAAGTGTTATATACTCTATATTTACCGATCTACGTATCCTGTCTTTAGGGATATCGGTTATATTCCCGTCGCCGGTAATGGATAAAGTTAAGTTGATAATACTTGGGGCGTCTAATATCGGGAATCCTACCATCATTATCCTTATTGTTTGAACGAATGTAATATCATTCGTAAAAGTCATGGTAATGACCCGATCTTTATCTAGCCCATCAGCGTAAGCATGATTAGGCGCAGGGATATACTCACTCCCATCTTCCTTATAAAACCACCATGGATGGCTATCCGGATTCTTACAATAACTTATATCCCTTCTCCTGAACATCAACCTATATCGCCCGTATATGGATTCGCTCCTATCCTTCACGAAAGGAAATTGCTCTTTATTCCCGTCACCCCAATCGACCTCGCACATGCCGGGGGTCTTGGAATAAAACTGTATACTCTCATTATAATTATTAACATCCAATATAGGATCAGGCACATCATCAGTAGTATCATTCCTGTCAACTCCCCTAAAAGCGTATTTGCCTTTAGTAAAAAAGGTTATAGACCCTTTATTCGTATCCTTACATATCAACTTCATACCTCTCCCTCCTCTATTCTCCTGAAATACTCGACAACCGGCGAGCTGTCCAATCCTAGATCGTTGCAGATATCTATGGCCTCGTATTTGTCGGCGAAATTATACTTACTCATATTATCATCCAATACATCTCCGCTGAACACGGATACATGGCCGTCCTTTACGCCAAGGACGAACGGGGTAATCCTAGCCTTCCCAGCCCGCCTTGCCCTCGCAAGGGCGGCCTTAGAAGCTGGGGCAGGGGCCAAGACCCATGTCTGCCCGTAGTTGTTGGTAAGCACATACACCTTCTCCATAGGCGTCGTAGGATTACCATTACTAACCCCCTTGACAAACCCCTCAGGGGCTTGATAAACGCCAGATGGTCTCTTATTGGTAGGAATTACGGCAGTATATAAATCTAAGGTAAGTTTATAAAACTGATTCCTGTTACCGTCAGAAGCCGTCTGCGACATCGTTATATAACTCCACGACATTATCTTATCATAAAACGTGTTAACGAACGTATCAGCCCTCTCCTGCGTACTTATAAATCTACCATCATACAAAGTCCATATCCTAAATTCCCTTACCTCATACAACCAATCCGGAAGATCATCTACCGGCACCGTGCCTGAATTACAATACGTGCCCTGAATCTTATTCAACTTACCTCCTACCAGATCTTGTTTCCATGAGCTACCACAACCCATAAAGGTAACGCCTGTCTTATCATCTCCAACCTTATCCACCTCATCAAATACAGGTATATTATTCCGATCGCTTATAATTCTTATATCTTTTGCCGGGATAGAATTAAAAGCCGGATCATAAGAAGGAATATTACACCAGTTGAAGTTAAAATTAGTAAGATTCTTCCATTCAGAGAATCTTCTCCAATTAGAATCAGGATCATCCCTAAAGTTAAAAACGCTATTGCATCCGAAATACATCAGATCTTTCATATTTAAAAAACCTTCTGGCCAATTACTCCATACACCAGGATGAATAAAAGATCCCATCTGTATATGACGAAGATTAACGCTCTTGCTTATCCTGTCATATGGGATATCACCATTTTTTAAAACGGATCTAACCACAGCAAAATAAGTTATATCAGGAAGATTAGCTATAGGGAACTCATGAAGGACAATACCATCCATATTAAATTCCCCATCAATTACGTTAGAGAACCTCATCGTAACCTCCCTACGCCTGATATCGCTATACTTATGTGGAGGGACCGGTATGTATTGTGAACCATCCTCTTTCTTATACCACCATACGGTATCATCCGGATTCTTCTTATACTCAATGTCAAGAGACCTGAACACAATCCTATAACTACCATTAGATATCTTAACTAAAGGATATTGATCCTTTGTCCCGTCCCCCCAATCAACATCCACGAATCCCGGTTTGGATGTCGAGAACCTAAGATTGCGATTAAAAGCATTCGGTGATATTATCGGATCGGGTATATAATCAGCACCCTTACCATCAAAACAAGGGAATCTATCCTCATTCACTATAAACGTGACATAGGACGCTACCGTGTCGTATCCTACTAAAAAAGCCATACCATTAATTTATTGAGGTTATATCATAAGACACCCATTCCTTATATCCATTAACCATCTCATATACTTTGTTGATGGTCTTGCATACGACGGCGAATCCGATATCCACGTTAGGAAACTTCTCGTTAAGCTCATCTATCGTAAGCTCCTTGGTTATGCTCTCATCCCACTTACGCATCTCCTTTACCTCCATAAGGATCGGTTTTCCGGTTATGCCTACGCTCATAACCCACTCTCCCTCACGATTGGCATCCGCCAGATCGGGGAAGATCGTAACGCCAAAAAGATCGGAGAGGGTGAAGTTCTCGCCGGTACGGGTAAAGGATGCCGCCGCCCCCGGTGTAAGAACCACCTCGTTCACGGCCAACAGGCTCGTAAGTTTCTTGGCTCCTCCTGATACCGTGGCGTTAAACACGACAGTAACATTACCGGTAGCGCTATTAACGAACTTGATCTCATCCTTATCGCTATTTATAGCTTGTAAACGTGATCCAGATACGATATTCACGATCTCATAGTTCTTGTCATAAGTGCTTTGCAACGTAACATTACCATATCTTGTATCAATCAACGTAATCCACTTAGCCTTACCACCTACTATCTCTACAAGCTTATAAAAAACGTTATTACCATCAGCGTCAACCCATCTAGCTATAGCACCCGGGGCGAAATTAGTCACCTCCCGATCTTGAGTATAACTTATAGTGCTTTCCGTAGGCTTGTTAGCCAAAGTAACGTAAAGACATTGCTCTACATCGGCCTCCATCTTAACTATCCCAGCACCATCGTAATAATAATCAGGTACGTTTTTCTGTCGTATCAACAAGATGGTACCTTCCTTAAGCTTATCGGCGTTAGTTGGATCATCCACGAAAGACTTCATCTGGATATAAGTATCGAAGATAATAGACGTACTCTTATCCTCTATCTTCTGATTGATATCATTGACAATATTATTAATCTCGTCTTTCGTATAATAAGGAGATAAATCAACCTTCGGGCCTTCCTGTTCTAAAGCCTGAGTTCCATCCCACCAATAATCAGGTACCTCCTGCTCCCTGATCCAGAAACTGTCCCCCACACGGAGCTTAGCCGTGTTCTCCGGAACCGCCAGCCACTCATTCATGGCATCGACCGTATCAAAGATATACGCCGTGTTCTTGCCCTCAGCTATACGTCTTACGACAGCCAACTCGCTCTCGACATCGCTAAGTCTTTCCTTTATATTATTGATCTCTCGCTCTAACTTATCATAATTATCCTCCTGATCTATAGCGTCACCGATGGACATATAAACCTCGTTAGTGAGCTTATTGTAGGTAACACGAGCCACCTTCTCGTAGGATGTCTTATACGTAGATGAACCCTTACTGGTATGACAAACAAAATCATACGTATTTTGATACACCACAGATCCACCGGTATTGATGAAATTATATCCATCTTGGCTCATCGTACCTCCCTTGTATCCAACAAGTTCAAAAGAACATTTACCCGTACCTTTAGATCCAAACCATGTAGCGTAGGCCATGAAATACGTCTCTTCAGGTAGGATATCATAATATTTAGCCCTTAAATCCTTCACCGACATCCAAACACATTCCTTACCAGAACCGGTATTATCACCACCCCATTTAAGAACTTCTCTAACAGAGCTATCTCCATTTCCGGGACCAGACCAACCTACAGCAAGATTATCTATGGTGGGAACATTAGAATTAAGGGCTTCCGTCATCGTGTCCAAGTCCCTTCCGGAACTTGATTCCCATAAATATCTGAACGTCACAAAATCAACATCCCCGATCTTAATGCCTCCGGTATTACTAGGATATGTTTTTGTGACTAACTCATAATACCATTTACCATCACGGAAAGTAACCCTTATCCTCTCTACTTGCTTGGGGGATATAGAGACATATGATCCGCCAACAGAAACGTTATCGCCATCAACCGCACGGGAAGTCCCATCCTTTGGATCCTCAGGATCCACGGGGGTGTAGATCGTAGCCTGCTTATCTCCGGCATTGATAACAACTATATAATAGCTGTCCCCGTCAAGACCCTCATTATGAGCCATGGTGACAAAACCTTGCTCGCTATCCGGTCTCCATTCAACGACAACCATATGCTTATCCATAGGTATACCGGAAACGCTGTTAACGTAGTTTGTTGACGACATGAAAATGGCATAATCATCATAAGCCCAATCAACACGTTGATGCTTAGTAGCCAATCCGTCAAGACGTGATATCTCAATGGGGTCAGTTACCTCGACCCCATTATAATCATACCACTTATATCCGATCATCGTATTCTCACGACGATATTTCCTTTTCCTTATGACCTCACCGCCGGCTAGGGCGTCAATCATATAATAATCATTACATACCTTAACCATAGCCTTGATATTAACAGGTTTGACATAAACAAGCCACGATAGTAGCGCCATCGGGGATGGAGGTCAGCGTAGTCCCTACCGGGTAGGTCGGGGAGGATGACTCCATCACCATCAACGACGTCCGCTCTACGACCATATTGTTATCAATCAACCGGCTCCCCTCCACATAGAACCGGCCATCGGCCACCTCATAGCACTCTCGCACCGGAACCATATGTCTTTGGCTCTTATCCGCGTAATCGCAGATCGTTACCTTAGCTCCATCAGGTATGGAGGTAAGCTCATCACCTACATTATAATCAGGATGATCGGAATATACGACGTATAACTTGGACTTAATATCCTGCAATGCCGGATTGACTGTCCTGAATCCCTTCAAATGTATCTTATGACCACCGATCTCATAACAATCATCCACGTCCATGATATTAAGATCACAACTGATAACCGTCCAGCCGTTAATAACCGTCTGCGTAGGGGTAGTATTGATAGGATGATCGGTGTCGGTGGACTCAACGATCTTATAGTCGAAAGTCTTTACATCCAGATTTCCGTTCAACGACTCCTGTCTCCTGATCTTCACCGTACCCTTTCCGGTATCATAACAAGTCTCAGTGGTATCTATAAGTCGATCCATATAATCCGGCTCCTCGCATTCGATACGAGTGAAATTAGATGGCAAAGAGGTATATTGAGTACCAACATGGATATCATTGTCTGTAGAACTCAATACATGATGATTATACGACCTAACATGATTTAAAGGGTTGATAACGTAAGTGGATTTAATCCTTACCGATCCTCCCGGTGTCGAGTAACATTCTACCGCATTTCTGGTAATACGATCATCCAACCTTTCTAGAGCACACCTTTCACGGATAAAATCCGCAGGGATATCATTTATCCTATTTCCTAGCCCATACTTATTATCAGACGAGTCCACAATCTCCCAGAACTGGTTTCTTTTCCCAAGATCACCGTCATAAGACACCACATGTCTCATACGCACGCTTCCGGCTGATGTCTTGTAACACTCCTCGATATCAATAGGCATCCTATCTTCCATATCCGTGAAATCACAAGACACCAAAGAGAATCCGTCCGGGAGGGTAGCCAGTTCGGCCCCCGGAACGAAGCCGGCGTCATCCGATTCAAGCACCTCGAAGCGGACGTATCTTGCCTTTATCTTGGAGTCATAAGAAACCAGCCTACGAAGCTTGACATTGCCATTGCCTCCGTCATAACACTCGACATAAGACCGGATGTCACGCTCCTCCATATCGTCGAAATCACAGACAGTCCTTACCCACGTATCTGGCAAGGAACTGAAGCTGGCGCCCTCAGGTTGTGACGGGTCGGTAGTCTCCAGGACTTTATAGCTCTTATCCCTAACTCCTATATTCCCGTCCCATGACGTGAGAACCTCCAGCTTCACCTTACCGGCCGGTGTCTTATAACATTCTACAGTTACCTCAATATCCCGGTCCTCCATATCCGTGAAGTCGCAAACAGCCTCAACCCAGTCATCGCTTATGCTGGTGATAAACTTACCTACCGGATTATCAGGATCGGTACTTTGCTTGACGCGATACCATTCCTTTCTGGTACCCATCTCGTAATCAAATATCTTATATCCCTCTATCTGCACCCTTCCGGTTCCGGTATCAAAGCATTTAAGCACCGGTATTATCTCCCTTTGGGTCATGTCCGGGAAATCACATACTATACGACTCCATGTATCGGGTATCTTATCATACTCCGTACCGATAGGATTGCTATCGTCAGTCGTATTTACCACCTCATAATGGGATACCTCCGGGTTCAGGCGGGGGTCTACCGACTCAACGCCCTCGATCTGGACCTTGCCCCCTTCCGTGGCGTAACATTTACTTACGAATATCAACTCCCGATCGGTCATCTCCGCTATGCTGCAATCTATAGCTACCCACTCGGCAGGAATCTTATCCAATTCCGTACCAATAGGCGTATCAACATCTGAAGAGTTGATGATAAATATCTTCTCGGCCAATATCTCACCCTTATTATTCATATAGGTATGGATACGAGCCTCTACCTGACCTCCCGGAGTACGATAACATTGGTTGACGATCGACACACGGGCGTCCTTGATGTTAATGAACTGATAGTCCTTTTTAGGAACCTCGCTTACAAGTCTCTTTACTCCTTTATCATCGAAGTACACGTAACACCCGTCATTCCTCATCATGACCGGATACGTCTTTCCGTCTATAACAACACCTGAGAAGTCATCTGGCGGAACGGAGAAACCCATGCTTCCGAATATAGAAGCCAGTCTCTTTAGATACTCATTAATGCCTGACATATTATAACATTTTAGTTCTTATGCTTCAAAGATAACAAAAAAAAAGAAGAGATATAAATTCTATCCATTCACTAGTATAATAAAACAATATAAATTTTATAGTAAAACATACTATATATGTAGAATATTTTCTATATTTGTATCATGAAATACAAAATAAGTCAATACGCTAAATTAGAAAATGTTACATATAGGACTATATGGAATAGAGTCAAGAAAGGATTATTAAAAACAGAGACAACACCGAATGGTCATATATTGGTTATTGTCGATGAAAACAAAAATCAAAGAGTAGCTGTCTATTGCAGGGTGTCTTCTTCTGAAAACAAATCTAATCTCGAAAGACAGAAAGAAAGACTTTTATCCTATTGTGCAGCGAAAGGATATAGGGTTGATAAAGTAGTTTGTGAAATAGGGAGCGGATTGAATGACAATAGGAAGAAATTAGAATCGTTATTAGTAGATAGGTCTATAACAAGGATCGTTATAGAGCATTCTGATAGATTCAGTAGATTCGGTATGAATTATATTAAAAAGTTATTGGAACTTGACGATAGGACTATAGAGGTAATAAATACACAAAACAGCGACAGAGATGACCTGATGCAGGATTTTGTATCCATAATAACATCTTTTACTACTAGGTTATATGGACAAAGAAGAAGCAAAAGGAATACCGAAAAACTAATAAGGGAATTAGATTTAGATAATGATTAAACGAGCATATAAATACAGAGCGTATCCAACATCTTCCCAAGAAAAGATGTTATTGAAAACCTTTGGCTGTACAAGGGTTATATGGAACGCATGCGTTAGTTCGTTTAATTCATATGATAAAGAAACAAACCCTAATCCGAAAATCATATCGAAATCAGATTTAATTGAAAATAAACCATGGCTGGATGAGGTTTCAGCGGCAACTCTGCAACAGAAACAACGTGATTTCATTGAATTTTCAAAACAATATTTTAATAAAGAGAGATCTAAAAAACTTGGTAGACCTAATTTTAAAAACAAGCATGGAAACCAGTCATTCAGACTTCCATCCCCTAAATTCAAGATTTCAGAAAATAAAGTTCGATTAGAAAAAATAGGATGGATTAAGATTTCTATAGACAGAAATATCCCAGATAACTCAAGATTAATATCATGCACTGTTTCCATGAACCGTTCTGGTCAGTTCTTTATTTCAATTCTTGTAGAAACCGAACAATATAACAAACTAAAAACAGGTAAAACAATAGGTATTGATCTTGGAATAAAAACATTAGTAACTTTATCTGATAATACAATTATTGATAATCCTCATTATCTTCGTGAAAGCCAAGCAAAGTTAAAGAGGATGCAACAAAATCTGTCAAGAAAGAAGAAAGGGAGCAAAAGACGTGATAAATGTAGGCTTAAAGTAGCTAGACTTCACCAGAAGATAGCAAACAAAAGATCATGGCTCATTCATAATATAACCACAATGTTGGTAAATAATTATGATATCATTTGCATTGAGGATCTTAACACATCGGGTATGCTTAAAAATAACAGATTGGCCAAATCTATATCTGACGCTTCTTTTTCCATATTCCGTTCACAATTGGAATATAAATGTGATTGGTACGGAAAAGAGATAGTTGTAATAGATAGATTCTATCCTTCGTCAAAAACATGTTCATCATGTGGCTGGAAGAAGGAGGATCTTACGTTATCCGACAGGATTTTTGTGTGTGAGAATTGTGGTAATAAGATCGATAGAGATCTTAACGCCGCTATTAATATCAAGAGGATGGGAGTTGACATCCTCTATAATCGGACGTCGAGCGATAAGTCCACAAGTCGCGTTGAAACGTCTAAAATCCCATAGCATTTATATGAAACGCTATGGGATTTACAACTATATGAACGCAAAAAAGGTCAAATTATTTCGGCTCGGTTACGATAGCCGGACCAAGACCAGCAGCCGCCCCGATCATATTGATCATCTCCTGAACACCCTCATGAGCGCCATAGCGTACACGTAAGATCAGGTTAACCGGATCATCGGCGATAACCTTTCCGAATCCCTGAGCGTATCTATGAGGATTGAGCGTAATCTGGAAGTCAACGTACTGAGCCGTTTGCTCTACACGGCTATATTCGTTCATGAACGTCCGCCCCATGAAATCCTGATGTTTCGGGAATCCATTGAAGTGAGCATATCCCTTCAACTCGTCATCCATCATATTGCCGCCTACGTGAGTGCGCGGGGCTTTGCTGGACAGTCTCTCGAAATGAAGTTGATCCCACCAGATAGGAGACCCCTCGTCAAGAGAATCAGGATAACCGCCGCTAGCGCCAACGATCTCAACGCTATCCTCGATATATGTCATTTGATCCATCAAGCACTCTGACGGAGATAATAACATTTCCTTACCACGGAAACGGATACCGCACTTGCAATTCGTGCCAAGTTCCTGAGCCGACTCCAATTTCTTCCACATACGGTTGCGGTAGGACGCCGGAGCCTTGCTGGTGAAGAATCCCTCGAACACCTTGTCGCACTCATCACACAACATGTTAGTATATACCGTTGTCTGGAAGCTATGCTGGCAAGCCGCAGGAGTACCGTAGTCAGTGATCTCCAGTTCCGGGAAAGCCTGTTTGATTTCCTCCAAAGCACTGTTCCCGCACTCATCATCCGGGATCGTGATATAATACTTCTCGGTGGATACCTTGCAAGAACCACAAGCTGACCAAGAAGCGGTACGAACCGTAGGATTCTCACACATATCGGATGTCTTAGCCACATAGTAGATAATAGCCGTAGGATTGGCCTCCACGAAAGTAGAGATCTCCTCATCCGTCAATTTCTTGGAAGTAGCGGCAATATACAAACCTGATCCCTTGATCTGACTCATCTTATTAACCGTATCGGCTACAACGTTAGGCAATGACTCCACCGTAGTAGACATATCGACACCGTCATCCTCCAATGAAATGGAATACAGGTATCCGCCCTTAACCTCAGTATAGCTAGGCGGGCATTCCTCGCATCCTTTCATGATAGAGATCAGACGTTGAGTATAGTCATTAGGCTTAGTCCCTTTCTTCATCACCTTATAACGTGACATGCTACCGTTGATGCTCTCACGAACGATCTTCAATCCTGGGTATTGGGCGCGAACCTCAGCCAAGGCCAGGTCATCACCAGTATCGCAAACCTCCATACAATAGAAGTTCACGTCCTCCGTCTCAGGCTCCGTAGCCTCATTAGTACATCTTGTAACCGGAGTGATATCAATATAATCAGATACCTTACCACCACCAGCGATAGGCTGGTTCTTCATCCTCTCGATACATTTCAGGACGGCTGGCAACAAATCAACCTCCTCGCAAGGATCGCACTCCTCGCATTGATTTGGCGTATTATCACAATCATCCAAAAGAATGGCGTCATTGATCTCAACACGACCCTCCTCATAGCCAAGAAGCTCAAAGGCACGACCAGCGAGAACCAAGCGAATAACGATACGGTCTCCTTTGGAAACTGAGAATGCCGTGTCATCAGAAACACCATTGTATCCTAAGATAACATCATCGACATAAGCATGATCTTTCTTCGGCCAAGAAGCGTAGATCTCCGTGATCTCGTTCAAGGAGAATAACGGCGTGGAAAAATCCTTATCATAGATAGAGCGGGAAGCCGCTTGTTCATTACGACCGATACGGATCTCATAACGCTTGTCGTTACGAGGCTTACCGGTAAAATCAATCACGGCCTTACAACCGTTCTCGGAAGTATCTTTAGTATCGTAAATACCGATCTGTCCTTCCTTCAAGAAGATGGAATCAACATCCACCATCTTAGCGTGTGGGGATACGAAAAGTACCCGGTCTTGCGGTCTGTGCAACATATTATCAATATTTTAATTTAAAAATCATTTACCTAACGCAAACATAATAATAAAGACGATCACGACAATAAAGTACAGCCATGAGTATATAAATATTAATACGGATTACATTTTTTGTAAACAAGATAAACTGAATATGCTACCACAATGAACAATAATCCATAAAAACAATTTTGATGTTTTTATATAACTATTTGATATACAAATAATTGCTGGAGTCGGAGATTTCTCCGATTCCAGAGAAATAATACCAAATAATATATGCAAAAACAATAAATCCCATTATTATAATTATGATTATCAATTAATTGTATTATATTTTGAAAGTAAATCCCATTTATTTATATTTGCATCGTGAATCTATCTATCACAGACCGATTCACGATATTACATAAACTTTTAAAAACAAAATTATGAAATCAAATCTAATTTTAAAATCAGAGAGTAGAACTCTTTTAGGAAGCCCTGTATCCATAATGAGTAAAGATGGATATGTGTGTATAACAGAAGCTATGGATTCTATAAAGAAAAAAAGGGAATCAATGAACTTATCCGCAAAAGAAATAAATGATGTATTGCGTAATCAAGGGTTCAAGGAGAAGATAAGAGCATTGATGACTCAATTAGGATACGGTAATGATAGCTTAAAGAAGAGAATAGATTATGATAATCTAACGTTGAAAGAATTTAGAAAAATAGGACTAGCCTATAGAAAAGGAGGTAGAGGGGATCAAAAATGGTTCATAGATCCATATATTTTCGTAACTATAGCAATGGAACTAGATCCGGAGATATACGCTACTGTTGTTATATGGCTTACAGACGGATTGGTTAAAAACAGGAATATAGCCGGAGATACATATATAAAAATGTGCAAGGATGTTAGATCTTTGTTATGTGATAATATAACAAATAATGAATTTTCAGCATATATATCAAGAATAGCGAAAGGAATGAATTATGTGGTATTTGGTAAACATGAAGAAGGAATAAGAAATTACGCTTCTATTGACCAGATGCAAGAAATAGTTATGCTCCAAGGGTATATATCCGATATGATAGAAAGTGGATTCATATCTGACTTTAATGCCCTAATCAGGTATCTTGGAGATAAATGGAAAAAAAGATGGGGTAATATAAATCCGGTGACAGGATGTTAAAAAAAACCGGCCCGTCTTTTAACTGACAGGCCGGATAATCAAAACTAACGTTGTTTATTTAAAGGAAGCCACATTATCCTTATCCATGCTATACCTATTCAATTCATTCTCGTTAAGGTTGAATTGTTTAGCGACCATATCCAGAATCTCCTCCACAAGATAATCGGGCAGCTCCGGGTCGATGTCCGTGGACTGGATACCGGCGGCGTTGATATACCCCGAAAGGTCCACCCTGACAGGACGGCGGTAGTACGTCATCTTAACCTCCTCGGTACGGAAGCCTGACTCGTAGACCACGACCTTCCCGTTCCCTATGGAGTAGAATGTCTCACGGTAGTCGTAAGAAGGACGGTTATTCTCGTCTCCAAGAAGCTCATGGATATTCTCGTTCTTAGCCTCCCACATAACGAAATCAGTGACCTCACACCCTTTGTATGAGAAAACGCCTTTCATGTTAGAGAACCATAGATAGTCGTCAGGTAAGTTAAAGGACGTAGACTCAGGGTCATCCATCCTACCCGCATTATCCAACGACATCCAATAAACAAGAAGGTTTTGGATGGAGCGTATAGTCTCGTCATCCTTCCTATTTAGATAGTACTTAACTAACCGGTCTTGGGCCTCGTTAAACAACAACACGAACCTTCCCGGATCAAGCTTAATCCCGCCATTGGCAAGATTCTGCTCGTTCTTCTGCAAAGACCTTAGATACGCTTCTTGGATTGTCATCGTTATTCCTCCTTAATCTTATCACCTTCCTCTACGTCATCCTTCTTCTTAATATCCTTAACCTTCTTGGTCTTGGACTTATCATCGATATTAGACATAGACATGATCTCCTCATACTCATCCAATACATTAGCCTTTATGTTAATAAAGTCTTTCTTGGTAGCCAAGAACTCAGCGGATGTCCGAACGTCAGGTCCTATGATCTGGCCATTATATTGTAATCCGGATGGAGTCATATTGATACGACCATTTCGTTGAAGGACGTTTACGATACGGTAAAACTCAAGAACTTCCTTGAAATCACCTTCCAATGACCGATCCCAGATATCAAGCAGATAATCGACATTGGTCTTCTTCTCATTCATCCAGTTTGATAGAGATCCTGTATAATACTCATCCTCCGTGAAATCCGGGCGAGTTACGATACCGATGTAAAGAAGAAGATCGATGACAGCCTGACGATCGTCGCCGCCTTTCTTAAGGGCGCTGATAAACTTATAGCTGATGTTCATCTTATTGATCTCACGCTGCTGAACGAAATCCTTCATATTGTCTTTCTCCACGAAACAGAACATGGAGTTCATGAAGACAGGATCGCCATCCATTTCCTGAGGAGTCAACATGCCGGAAAATACAGCCAGATATAAATAAAATAGATCTACGGTATTAGCCGTATTATAAACCTTACCCATGAAGATCTTATCCTTAGCGTCATCCCAAAATTCTAAATTGGTTTGAGATAGATCCATCTGCGACATTTCCTCGAAAGGCTTCATGATATTATCTACCCGCTGTTTGACGAGCTTATCGATCTCATTCTTGTCAAGACCATTATAGCATCTTGATCTTGGATAAAAACCGGTGTTATAGGCCTTGGAGAAATCATCCCAAGGGCAACATACGTGAGTGGCGTTCTCCGGGAACGGAGCTTTAGCTATATTAGCGTCTTGAAAGGCCTGAGGAGCGCTTCCATCGTGTTTGCCTACAACCTCATATAAGGTATCTGACATGATATTGAAACCGTTTACCTCGGCCAATACCTTCCTTGATTTTAAAATTTCTTTCATTTTCCTTTTTGCGTTACGTTAAAAAAAGAGGAGAGGACACCCTCCCCTCTAAAAACCAAATTACATATGAAAAAACTTAGCCGAAGTAGTTCGGTTGAAGCTCGATAATCAAAAACTTACTGTTATCCATAACCCAAGCCGCTGAAGCTGAGTGGCACCAGAATTGCTCTTTCATGCCCGGCAAGGATGATACGATCTCATTACCGTTGGCTTTGTGCGCCCAACGACCGTACTCATAACCCCACCACATGCTTACGCCTTCTGGTTTGATATAGAATACGTTGTTATTCATATTACCTAACTTAGCGTTAGCCGTATTAGGAATAGCGGAATACGCGTTAGTCGATCCAGCGTCAGTGATATTCTCAATAATACAAGAATAAGAGGATCTAGGATACATGCCATTCACTAACTCACTACGATCTGTCATGTCGGCGTAATCCAAAGAAGGATCATGCTCGAACTCAACATTACCGATGCCCGGGATGAAAGCTCCCTTAACCTGAACCGGACCTAAGATCATGGCGTCGTTAGTGCCTGAAATAGGATTAGAAGGCAACATCCTATCGCTTCCCATACCCCAGCTTAAGTTCTGCAAGGTAGTGAAGAACGATTCCCTGATCAACTTCTCTAAATTGATCATAGCCATAGCTCCTACCTTGAACTTAATCTTACGCTCCGTAATAGGAAGATCCTGACGTCCACGGAAAATATAAGATGCGGCAGCCATAAGCGTGTCCTTAGTAATACCCATCGGGCGGCTATAGTAGATAGTGTAACCACGGCGAAGCTGACGGTAGATACCCTCATTCAAATGGATAGGACCATTTTGATCCATGATAATACCACCTTCTTGCCACATCAACTGTCTTGCCTCCAACTTAACCAACTCAGCCATACAGAACACCTCCAACGTAGAGGCTACTTTAGCCGTACGCAAATCAAGTCTACCATTAACAGTCTTACCGATAATAGCCAGATCAGGAATATTACCCTCATACTCACTTCTCATGGCATTCATACGACGAAGAGCGGTCTCCACAAACTCTGAAGTGCTGTTCTGGGCGGCCTGCATGGACTTCATACCAGCATACATAGTTGTCTCTCCTTCAACACCACGGTGGTTTCCTAAACGGAACTCACAGGTCATGGAACCGGCCTTGTCAGCTCCAGATACCTTTGAGAACTGAGTGCTGTACTCACCAAGAGCATGACCGATCTTCCAATAACGGATACCAGGACGTAATTTCTCTTTAGGGAAGTATTTAGCCTTACCACCGATAACACGACACCAATAACGTGTCAAGTCACCTTCTGTCTTAGACGGGATCTCACCTGAGATAAGGATATTACAACCGTTAGCGGCATCGTAGGTAATAACATCATAAGCCGTAAACTCAGATGTATTCAAAACGATATCAAACAAGCTACCATCAATACCGGGTTTCAGGTGATGACCTGAAGTATCCTCTGCCGTAACGACAGCAAATGTCTTTGTAACAGGAAGATCATAACGGAAAGAAGCTCCAATACCGTTAACGGAGATCGTAGCGCCGTTATTAATCATACCCATATACATCGGAACGGGGTAATTAGCGATATTAGAGAACAGATTCAACAGACCCAAATGATTCTTATCAGGATCCTCATAATACCAGCTCGCCAATGAGCCTAAGTTATGCTCTACGAGCGAAGTCTTATAGTTCTTGGCATCGGTAAAGGCAATAACGTTATCACCATTCACGGTAGCCGGAAAACTTTTTGTCAAAAATGGATTCATTTCTATTTATTTTTAATGTTATACACTCTTTGATCCACTTAGATCAAGGAAGTTAGCTTCTATAGTATCATTATCGATATTATTCTTATTTTGCTTTCCTCCCTTATTGCCAGAAAGAAGAGTGATGGTCTTCTTATTGACCTCCATCTTAACCTTGTTAGTCTTCTGTTTAAGGAACTCGTCCTTATTCATCAAGAACAAAGCCAGATCAGCGGCCATGTCCGGATTCTTGATAGCCTCCGAATAAGCTTTATCTATAGCCGTATGGCCTTGATTGTCTATCGGCTTGGTAACGAAATCGACAGCCTTACCTATCATCGTGTCGGTCAACTGGAACCCTGAGCTTATAGATGTCTTAAGACCTTTCTTATAAATCTTCATCTGCTCAATCAACTCCTGTTTCCTTTTCTCGGATTTTTTCTTCTCCTCCTCGATAAGGTTATCCATCTCCTTTTTCAGGATATCATGGAACTTATTGGCCTTGGACTCAATAAACTCATCGCCCTTGCCGATCATCATCTCCATATTATCCTTTATCTCGTCTTCCGGCATACCCAACATCTTATAATAATGCTGGATGACCGCAAGCTGATCATTCTTGTTGCTCATATCAAGGTTGTCCAACGGCGCCTGAATGTTCTGATATTGGTTTAGAAGCTGACCTACGTTACCTCCAGCCTTATCCACCTCTATCATCTTCTTCATGAAGTCAGACATAGAACCGGTATCAACCTTATCCTTCAACAACTCATCGGCCTTATCCTTGATCAATCCCTCCACTATATCAAGTAGATCATCTTCTTTTGTGATAGTAGAAAGATCGACTGGCTTATCATCTACCATAATATCAAGGTTATCGATACTGTCGATGATACCTCTGGCGGCCATCTTCTCCAAGAAAGATTTCCCGTTAAAACCTGATACCACGTTATTATTATCAGTACCGCCTTCGCCAAAGGAATCCGGGTCTGGGTTGGTAGCGTCGCCGCCCTTATCCCCGCCACCGTCAGCCGCTCCGCCGTCGGCAGGCTCTTCCTTGGAATCACCTATAGGATTACCATCCTTATCATATTTACCCTCGATATTATTCTTATCGCCATCACCGTCACCACGGTAAAAAAGCTCCTCGACACTCATGGTCTTAAAACCCTTAGCGAAATCACCCATGTCATTCATACAATTTCCTTTTTTGCTTTTTACAAAAGTATTATTAATCCAATTACCAATTAAATCAAACCCATTATAGTATATGACAGAATTTTACGCCAAAATGATTACAGATTTTGTAAAAATATTTACAAAACTTGTAATCAATTCTTGTTTATTATTGACGTAAACCTATCTGTATCAGAACGTTTGTTTCTAGCGTCTATCTCCTTTTCTTTTAATTCCAACTTCCTTTTCTCTATCTCCTCACGAGATCTTCGCTCAGCCTCGGCGTTAGCCTGTCTGGTTCTCATATCCTCTTCCTTGATATCAAGATCTCTTTCCCTTAAAGCCCTATCAGCCATAGCCTCGACATAATCCATGCCTTCAGAGTTGTTCTCGGTCCTAGCCGCTTGACCGGCGGCCATTATGCTCTTACCCCTTAAGTCGAAGTTGCCCTTGATATAAGCCAGCTCCTTATCCTTCTCATGCTCATCATTACGTGCCTGTTGCTCGGCCTCGGCTTGCTGCTGGACAAGTCGCTGTTGATTCTGGTATTCTTCTTGCCTTACACGATCGGCGTAAGATCTGGCATCCCTTCCTATCTGATTCATCTCAGCCGTCGAGTTGGCATTCATCATTCTAGTGATATCAAGCAAGTCATTGCCCAAAGTATTCGTCTGTAATATATATTGCTTCAAATTCTCCAATTCCAGACGTTTCTTGGAATTAGAGACAGCCATAACATTAAGATGACGTAACGACAAGCTATTATCCGTAAGACTGACGTAAGCCAAGGACAGATCGCTGTTCCTGTACATCACGGTCCAATCGTATCCTTCCTTCTGGCATACTTGAGCCACGGCTAGATGAATATCCAATGTCCGTTTCTTGAAGTCATCGAAATCATTAAAGTAAGTCTGGGTCTGTAACATGGTAGCGTTAACCCCCTGTTTTACGCCCGTAGAACTCTCGTATCTGGTTGACTGACCCATTGCCTGCTCGGATATACCTATCATCCTATAAGCCATCATATAGGCGTAAGAAGCCATTTCCATACGGGATCTTATCTGATCCGTATTAGTAAGATCATATACACCAAACTGGTTATATATGCTACTCATCTGCGGATTCTGGTAAGGATTGTTCGTATCGTTACCACCTACGCCCATAAACGAAACGGACTTCACGATCTGCATGAAGGTAGCCAAAGCGCCCTTCTTGTCCATCATATCCTTATATTCCGTAGGCAAGAATCCCAGGTCGCCTAAGAAGAACTTACCGATCTCCTTCTCGGCGTTGTTGTATAGCTGGTTCATAGCAAGGTTATACATCATCTGGAACGGCTGTATGCGATCAGCGAGACTGGCCCCTATAAATCCCGAAACCGGAATGACATAATCATACAGACTACTGTCACCATGTATCTGATGAGGTATTGGATCCCCGCCAATATATATAGGCTTATCCATTAAATTACCTCCGGTGATCTTAACTCCAAACCTAACCTCAGGGACATACTCCAAGATATAGGTGTTCACCTCAGGATCACCAACAGCATCGGCCATAACCCTCTTTACTTTCTTTATGCCATTCTTCTCCAAGAATTCCGGGAGCAACTCATCGGTTACAAGTTCCTGATCAACCATCCCGGTCTCTGTCATATAAGTTATTAAGAATACCGGTTTCATGGATACCCAATATCCTTCCATAACCCTAAAAAGGCGAGAGTCTATCTCATATCTCTTGCCATCGGCCATACCGGAGTTGAAATATCCAAAGGGATGGAAGCGTGGCAAAAAGCGGGGCTGGGTGTGCTCCTCCCCGTCCGGCCCGAAGGTGTGGTACTCACCCATCGGAACGCCGTAGTAATCCTCAGCGGCGACTATAGATTCATAGTCATGGTATCCCTTCCATGGGACAACCTCATTCTCGTACATACCGGTAATAGACGGCTTCTTTTTCTTCCAGTCATACCTAGTACCGTCATTAGATACCCATCCCTCATAATCATCATCACCGCCCATAATACGACGCTTGTCCTTGGCCGTCATCTTATGGCCGTATCTTGATATCAGCTCAACACCCTCGTAATAATGAATACGGCCCACATAAGATCCGTATTGCGGGTATTTCACGTCAGGATGGAATACCTCCATCGGGCTCCATACCTCCGGACGATAGTAGTCGAAGCCAACGAAATGATTACGGAACATCTTTCCGCTAAGAAGACGGTCCCGGAAATTCTCCCTGTCAAGCTCATCCATATAAAACCGGCTACGGTCGGCCTCGATCGTATGATCCCCCCATACCGCCGCCTGCGTCTTCCATCTTGTACTCATGAACCTCTGGATATCATCAGGGGTCATAGACGCTTTGGCCTGTTGGATTTGCTGAACATAAGCCTGACGCTCCTCCTCGGAATTAAACTCATTGTACGTAGGATCAAGACCAGCCTCTACAAGACGCTGATTAACGATAATATCCCACTGTTCTTGTATATGACGATGAAGTAAGTTTGACATCGTATCCTCATACTCACTTATAGCCATATCCCCTACCTCGTTAACCGTATACTTATCCTGTAGGTTTGTCAGCCATCCCTCAAAAGCGTTTACGATACCACCTATGATATCATAATGCTTCAAGAAAGAAGGGATTCTTATATCACTCCTTAGCTTCTGCACGTTCCTTAGCTGAGGGATGACATCCGCCATCTCCATAAAAGATAACTTACCATCCGCCATTAGATAATAGTCACGGTACATCTGGTTATGATCATACTGTTTCAATCCTATCGTCTCAAGAGCGTCCATACAATCCTCTTTCCACTTCCTGTTCTTTTTCTTCGTGGAAATAGCTTGAGGAGGTAATCCTAATAACGCTCCTTTTGCTGGAAACGAATGATCTCTATTGAAAATCTCCATATCAATCCAATTGTTTTTAGCAAAGATAAGTTATTAAGCAACACTAAACTACCGAAACGCACCTATAGATACCGATCCAAAGGCAGAGGCATATACCTCATGGTGTTTATAAGCGTCTTCCTTGCGGGCATTATTCATCTCCTCGATCTTCGATTTAGGCATGTAATTGTTATCGTCAAAATATCTGGCGAGAACCAACGCATGCCCGAAGGCTATTATCCTATCGACGTTCAATCCGGGCTTATACTGTATTATCTCATCCAAAAGAGCTATATCATCAATCAACTCAATACCTTTAACCGTTATATCAAGACCGGTACTATCATCATAACCAATAACGAAATCCTGCCAGCAATAATCCACCACACAGGAGAAGAGCAGGTTCTGGTTGCCGGGGGTAGGATATAGCCCCAGCTTGCTATTCTGCCGGGAGCCGGCCTTCACATACTTATTGGCTATAGCCTCACCAGCGAATAAGAAGAAAGATGCCGGCATACCGCTCTTCCGATTAAGATACTGCTCATACATCTGGTCAGCGTTCTCCATAAGGCATATAGCACCATATCCCTTCTGAAGCACCTCGCACGTACGGCAAAACTGATCTATGGATGATGGGCGGGATACGTAAGAGGCAACTATTCTATAGGCATAAGGATCTCGGATACCAACACGCCTTTTGAATATATAAAAGGATCCCAATGAAGGAGTATCAGACTTGGCCTGCTTATACGGATCTTGGCCCGCCACATAAATAAAATCATCAAACCTATTGGATTGGGGCATCTCGAATATCTGGACAGGAGCGTCAATAACACCGCCGCTAAACGGGAATCCAGCCAGTTGCTTATTCGATTTAGTAGTCCCCAGTTTATTACCTGACTCAAGAAAGACATCACACAGCATACCGCTATATTGCCCCGACTCAAGGAGATCATTCTTATGCTTGATAGCGTACTCGACCGGAAATAGGTTCTGGGATGAGCTTAAAAAACAGTCATCGATCGTAAATGGATAGAACATAGTATGAGAAGTGTACGCAACCCTATCTTTTGTAGATAGTTTCTTCCGTTCCTCATTAAGTTTATTGGTACTAGCATCGAAATCAGTAGCGTCGATCTTGATCTTATTAAGCTTCTTGTCATCAGGCTTACCAAGATAATCGCCCAATCCTATAGTTCTCTTAACACCGGAGTTAGCCATCTGACCGGGAACGAACATCGCCCATTTCCGTTCTTTCCATGTTTTCCCTTTCATGGCTCTACGATTTAAAATATCCCAGTCCATAACCAGAAGATTGTAGGTCTCAGGATCAGAAAACATTTCTTGAGCGTCCTTGGATAATTCTACCTCACCACCAGTACCAGCCAAGATAGGGCTAAGACGCCAGCCGTAAGGAGTGTCGTAGGACGGCATGGCGGCCGTGTAAGGCTTCTTGATAGGTCCCTTACCAACCTCGTCGAAAATAGCCGTAGCCGGTGTCAAACCAGCCGTCTTCTGAGTGGAGGTCTTCCTACCCATGTTGATGTTGGCTATAGAGATAATGGCATGGATATCACGTACGCCATTGGACATCCTCTTGCCTAATGTAACGCCCGAACTCCAGTCGGTCTTGGTCCTGTTGATCCTGAAAAAAGGATGCACATGATCAAGACCATACTCACAATACTCGCCGATATTGGATAAGTCACTGTCGCTGAATCCTACTACAGAATGACTAAGACCGATAGTCATCGTAGCGTTCATCTGGAGAAGTGATGACATGATGGTCGTATTATGGGATACGACAAAATTAGTAGTAAGAAACTGATGCGATTTATTATCGACCTCAATACAAGTAGCCTTATACTTCCCGTAATAATCTATATCGGATATCCTAAGTCTGTTATGGGTCTTGGATATATACATATCATCGCCATCCATGACGCAATAATATCCCATAGACCAGAATATTCTTCTTACGAAGGATATAATATACTCACTTTTGTAAACGACCTTAAAACGATCGTCACCGGTATTTATACCACAAGCGATCTTCATAAACGATCCTATGAACAACTCTTTCTGTTTTTTGGATGAATAAATGACATCATCCATCTCCTTCTTGCTTAGCTCAAAGATCCTGTCGGTAGCTCCACAAAGGAAGGAGGCGGCCAGAGACCCCATGAGCTGGGGCGATATCAGCCACCTCCGCTCAGGGAAATCTACCGCTTCCCCAATATCTATAGTCATTTTGGAGAAGTCAGAATGGATGATACCCATAGTGCTCATAACCTTATAATCACCATGATACTTGACTTTCCACTGGTGCTGCCCGCAACACACCACGCTGCGACCGTCCTCAAAGGTCACTTTGTACGTATCAACGAATCCCTGAGGATATACGCCCACTATAGTCGTAAGCTTACCATCATCACCATATATGATATCCCCGATATCGGCGAATCCTATTTTCTTAGATCCATGAGGAGTATATATCAGCTCCGAGTCCAGAAGAGCCTTGCCAAAACGACGAGTACCAAACATTCCCAATCCTTTCTTCTCCATACGGGCACGTTGGTACATCTCGGCGAAAAACCATTCGTTATCACGCAAACGACTGATCGCTGGCACACGTTCCCCGTTTGGAAGATCCTGGAATACGGGAAAGAAATTAACATGCCAATAAAGCCATGGAGGGATGAACGTACCATTGATAGTCACCCCGTACTTGACCTTATAAGCCTCTTCTTTAAAGAACTGCTTAACATCGTCATCCTGATCCTCCCAACCGAACAGATCGTTCCATACAGGAGGATTTTTCATGTTTACATAAAATTCTGGACTCGTACTTAGACTCATTTTATAATATCCTTTAAAACAGACTCGATTCCACCAGAAACCTGACCCTTACGTTCCTTTTTCTGGACATTGCTTACAGACCTATATACATCCATGATCCCACTTTTCTCCATATAAGAATCATTCCATGTATTTATCTTATCGATTAATTTTGATATGAAGTCAAATGCCCTTGCCATATCCTCCGGCTTCTCCTTGTCCCAAGGATGCTTATCAATATAAGTCTTAGCGTCGTTTATGGCTTTAGCTATGACCTCAAGATTGTCGTTCACCCGATCAGCGTCCTTACTCGTCGGCTTTCGTCTTCCCTGTGGCATTGGCTTTCATATTTAAAAATATATTAAACATGTTTATATACATTTATTTACTTTAATATAATCGGATGCCTCTTTCCTCTAATGAGTTTAAGCTTTTTGTATGAAACATCCTTTGGATTTTCTCCATTGAAATCCCTGATATTGAAATTTCCCGATTTTCTTCTTCCATAAATAAAATTTATTTCATTGTTATACAATACTTTATCAAACAATCTAAATCCGAAAACCTCAAAAGGAGCTTGATTATTTTTCTTCTTCCCTCCTTTTAAAATTTTCATTTTATGTATTTGCCTGTTATGCCTACGAACTAAACGTTTCAAGTATTGATACTCAATTCGTTTCGCATTGAAGTTCTTAGAAATTACAAACGCATCGGATGTATGTGATTTTTCTATTCCGTATTTAATCCGATTATATTTTGTAATGTAACCGAACGTCATTGAAACGTTTGAATATCTTGACTTCAACTCATCGTATAATCTCCATTTCATGATTCCCATTATGGCTGCGCCGCAAAGCGACTTGCCTCGCCTTACCTTTAAATCAATATTGCCTTTGTGATATTCCTTATGACAAGTTTCACACAAGGTAATGAGATTGGAAGGGGAATCACCTCCTGTTTTTCGAGACTCGATATGATGAATATTCAGGATCAGATCTTTTGATTTCCCTTTACAATAACTACATTTATGTCCGTCTCTGAACAAAACGTACTCTCTGACATTCCAAAATCCAAGTTGTTCTCCGTTTTGATAATCAATTCCTGAAATATTAGGATTTTTCATTTTATGAGTATCGAACTGAGCGGCCTCAATTACTATTTTAGTAATCGGAAGGATTTTATGAATTTCATTCACTTCGTTTAAATGGGAATCAATTCTTTGTTTTACAGAAGGGGCTACCCAGCCTTTCTTTTTAGAGAAAACTCTGTTGTTAAATTTAGGCTTCCTATATCTGAGCCTTGATCTTCTTGTCCTTCTGTTTTGAGATCTCGTTGAAAGTAAATCTACGATATCTGTTCTTAAGATTGTTTCACAAGCAAATAACTCTTCTTTTTCAGTTGTTGCAGAAAAACCGATATGTTTAGCTCCTGCATCAATGCCCAGAGTAACCGGCTGTTTATGATCGGTTGATTTGTAAGTTAACTGAATCGTAAACGGACAAAGATTCACTACGGTTGCTTTATTTGCCTTAAGCAACCTCCTAACCTTACCATGCCTTGTCGTAGGCATCATCGGTTTACCATCTATGTCCTGTACATAAACCATTTACAATAAATAATTTAATAAAATGTTTATTCAACATAAGTCAGGGTAAAAACCCTGTTAGTACCCATCGCCAATGTTATTGAAGGTTTTGTACAGGCAACACCGAAACCCAAATACAATCCCTGTTTAATCACCTACCTTAGAGCTACGGACTTGGATAAACATCCGTAGGTAACTATATATTCTCCAATAACGTAGCCTCTGTTTCAAGACTTAGGCTAATAATCAGATCCTTATAGATATATTAAAACCCTATAATGAAATTATATGGAATTAATATTATTTTTGATTATGTCCTTAAACTCGTTATACTGTTTCATAAGAAGCTCATAAGACTGAACAACCCCGATCTTACTTACTTCCGTCACGCTCATGTCATGGAACATATCCTCAAGCTCCTTGTCAGCATATCTCAGACGTTCCTTATCATCATAAAACACGAATCCAGACGTTCTGTCTTCTATAATGCTCTTGGCGGTGGACGCATATGTCGTATCTAAATCCAGATCCATACCGAAGCTGGTAGCCAACTGGATTATGAACATCAACCTAGAATTGACTTTTACAGCCTCTATATTCAACATCTGTATCTTATGGGTCATCTCATGAAGAACGACAAAATCCTCCTCTTTTATCAACGAAGATGATTTAAGGGCTATCTTCTTAGTCCTATCCTCAATATCGCTATACAGACGCTTGCTCTCACGTTTTATGGCTATCCAATGCCTTATATGGGTATCCGCCTCTTCTTTAAGATAATCCCTGATCTCTTTCTTGATATCCTTATCCTCTTCCATCATAATCACACGTTAAAATCATTATTATTTAATTCGATCTCATCACTGATGCTTTGGTCTATAGACCTCAATAAATCCCTGGTACTAACATCCCGCAAGAAGCGGACATTACCACCATTAGCCCTAGCTATCCTCCTTAAAGCGGAGTAAAGTATATCACCCAATGAATATTCAGGTAACTCACGGCATCCGACTTCCATGACAATAAGGGCATGGATACGGTCATCTATCTTGCTTCTTACGAGATTTCTCATAGCATTATTTATAAGCTTCCCCTATAATACGTAGCGGGAAATGTTTGAAATTACGTTCAGGATCATCCTTCACATAACCGGTAAGAGATAGATGTTTCTCAAAATGACCTTCCGGGTATTTTGATGTATCCAACGTCATACGAAATATGGTTCTATTCTCGTTATCAGGATGATTGTTGTATGATACGTCACCTATACATCCGCATGAAAAATGTTTATCCTTAACATGGAATCCATCCTTATGAGTTATAAACAGAACGATCTCGATCTTATCTCCTATCTTCTGATCGAAAAGATTTATATAAAACTCACTTTCATCATCCGATAGTCCCACGTCGAAATTATCATTAGGACTCTCGATATTAAAATCGTTATGATCGGCGGTTATGACCTCCATAGCATTCCATTTGGCTTTCTCCCCCTCCACGAACTTTAACGGGCATACCTCTGTCTTCATCCAAGCCTTTTCCTTGATAAAGCAACCGCACAACGAGCACGCCTGTCTTCCCATCAATCTTTGCAGCAATACCTTAGCTGGTAACTTAAAGAAAAAAATATTAGAAGAGTTCTTAGGACATTTCTTGCATAAATCAAGACGATTCTTGTACCACTCCGGATAATCCTTCTCATCCTTAGGAATCCTGCCCAATAAACTGTCTTCCCAAGCTTGGGCTATTACTTGGGCTTTACCAATTGTTTGCACGATAATTATTTTTTAAATTGTTGTTGTTGAAAATCCTGTAACTGTTCCCATGTCATGCCATACCGGCATTGGTACATAGCCTCATGATTGTCACGTATAAGGGGATCTCCGTTCTTCAATCCCTCCATACCTTCTATCACCTTTATCTTCTTATCCAAACAATCAAGCTCAATAGGCATCCTTTCGTCTGGATAACGATTACCCTCCTTGACAAATATCCTACGTATCTTATCACGTCTTACACGCATCTCACGGAGATTGCAGATAACGTATCCGATAAACGGGATCCTGATAGATATATTATCGGTATATCTGGCGAGATGATGGATATAAGATACGGATGCTTTCATGCACCACTCGACCTGTTGCTTGGTATATTTTCCTCCAGATCTTCTCACCACCTCATCGACAATATCCCTGTCGAACGAAATAAGACTCCTATCCATCAATATTAAGTTTGTTTCTCTTGAATACGAATCCCATTACACGGGTGTCATCACCCTCCCCGTCAAGAACAAAATAATTACGTAGGCTTCTCATCTCAATAGACAGCTCACGGGTACGGAAATTTCCGTTCTTTTTATCTACTAAAAAACCGCCACGCTTTAGCTCATTGTTAAGGACAGCGATATAAGATTCCTTTTGTCCATAACAATCCATGTACTTGGCTCTGGTATCATCCGAGTATCCGTAATTGATGTAGAAAGAAAGTAAGTTTATCGTCCTTTCAGTAATCAAGCTCCTACCCTTGGAGTCCAGATAGCCGTTGTATATCCTTAAGAACTGCTGGATCATATCCAACCTAGTATCATAAGGCAACGCAAATACGAAAGCTTTCCTCTGTTCGGCCATATAAAATTAGTTTTCGACAAAACTACTTAAAAAAAATATCGTTGTCAAGAAATTTTGCCATAATCAACATAATATATGCTGACTAGCATGTATTTACGATAATCCAAAGGGAAAAAGCTGGTGGGGTAGAACGAACGAAGCCATGTATGTCTACGGCTGGCTACAATAGCGAGGGCAGTGAAGTTCACGTACGCTACGCACGTGGACGGCGGGGGACATCCTTATCCTGCCTCACGGGATGCGACCACTCCTTTTTTCTTTTTGGCTTCTTATCGCCCATGACATAGCCCAAGGCATCCAAAGGGGAAAAAGGTTGGTGGGGGACACGCTGGGACACCCAAGGTAAGGCTACCGACGTCATACCGGACAATGCCGCCAGAGGTTCGCTATTGACATGGACGGCGGTAGAGTTATGTTAGCCTGCCGGAGCGTGAGCGACCGCATATGACCTTACTTTTTCCCTTTGGATTACTCCCTTCCCAAGCTATGGGATATAAAGCCAAGGGGAAATGGGAGGCCTTGAGGCATGGGCCTGCCGTAGAAGATACGGACGGCCGGAGCGTGAGCGACCGCACATGACATCGCTTTTTCTTCTTTGGCTTCTGCTCCACCCGATCCCCCTACCGGGGTACCGGCTTCCGGTATAGGATACGGCTTCTACCATGTTTAGCCTGCGGTATCCTGCCTGACGGCACCATACCTTGGCGGTAAAAAGCAATATTTTATTAAATAGAGACTTTAAGTGGAGTACACAGGAACTCGACGTCAGGAGAGGTTCTGTGTACGGATAGAGATATTAGTAAGTAGTATATGTTTATAGAGTTAATTATATTTAATAAATATACCTATTAACGCGCGCGTAACAAGTAGGTTGAGAAAAACCATCGTTCACGCGCACAGCGTTTTACGAACATTACCTACCCTCCTTAAACAACAAATGGGCGACCTTCACAGGCTACCCATCCATCCGAATAACTTGTTTCGTATTGATGAAACTCGTATATTCGCAGCAAATAAAAAACATCATGGAGACAAAGGTAGCACTTTTACAGAAAATGAAATCAAACTTCGATAAGATTCTTACCGAAGCATATATCCCAAAAGATATACAAGCAAAAAAAGATGAGCTTGGATGCCTAAGGCTTCCGGCAGGATCACTTGTCTGTCCAGTAGATTACAAACCTGTAACTAATAAGGACGGGAAGAAGGTTACGGCCGTAAAATACTCGAACAAGAAAGATAATATAAGAGGTTCCGGTATGGTTATAGAAAAGAAGTGTAAGCAGGTAACGGCTTATCTTTCTATCATAAATGTACAGAAGCATGTATTTTTAAGAAATAGGATGAGAGATGGTTACCGTGACCGTATCGAGATCAATACCGATGATTTTATAGATATCCTATCCGATGGCATAGCTTATTTCTGCTATAGGCATGTAATTGAAAATTGCCATGAGGATATAGACTATCAGCTAAAGACGCTTAAGGCTTACGCCGAGGGCGAGATAAGAATAGCTTTATCTGATATCATGATCTACTCGTATAAGGCTAAGAAGAATGAGGATACGAAAGACATATTCGTAGGTAAGAAAAGATCCGTATACAAATGTCTGGATAAGAATTTAAGCTCAGACGAAAGACGGAATATGGCTAACAAAAGCCGGAAACTTGATCGGGTAAGAATCCTTTCCAAGATAATATTCAGAGCCAGAACCAGAAACGTACATCATATATACAAAGTAACTAAAAGAAAGACAGTTAAGTTCAATGTAGCATACCTCCTTAATGAGTTGAATAAGAATCTCATAGGCATAGGTATGCAAGAGATATCTCAATCCACTATATACAGATATATAAGCATGTTCTTAGACATGTGTAAGAAGAGTATATCCGATTTGTATGAAGAGGTGGTGAAGAACAATGGAGTGGTTAACACGAAAGACAATAACAATGTAACTATAGGGCATATAAGGGCATCATACAAAGGAAGCGTGCTGCATATTCTGATATCTACAGACTACATAATAAACGTGTTTTTAGGTAAAAAATCAGCTGAGATGAGCAAGGCTGGATGATTTGAGTATCAGATATAAAATTTAATATTTACATATTATTCACATTTATTTTTATTAGTTAATTATAACTATTCGTATCTTTGTATCATAAACTTAAAAAGATATGATACAAGAGGATTTTAGAAATGAAAACGACCTCCTTCGTCATATTATGACGGTGGATAAAAACGTGGAGCAGGGTCGTGCCTTGAAGAAGATTTTCACCACTAGGGAGAATCTGTTCATTACCGGTAGAGCTGGTAGTGGTAAAAGTACGTTCATGAGACGTATCGTAAAGTTCTTGGGTAAGTGCGTTATCGTAGCCCCGACTGGAGTAGCGGCGTTGAATGCCGGTGGACAGACCATCCATTCGTTCTTCTCTATAAAGAACGATCCTTATATACCTTCTATCGAGAGAGGTATGTTATCGAATAAGGTGGATGTAAGTCCGTTTATGAAGAAGAAGATCAAGAATCTTGATACTATCGTCATTGACGAGATAAGTATGGTAAGACCTGATTTGCTTGATGAGGTAGCTGACATACTTAGACAATGCAGGCGTAGCAAGGAGCCTTTCGGTGGTGTTAGGTTGATTATGTTCGGCGATCTGTCACAATTACCTCCTGTAGTGACCGTTGATGATTTTATTGATAAGTATTATGAAAGCCGATTCTTTTTCTCGTCAAAGGCATTAAGAGCCTCAGGATTCTCGGTAATTACCTTCGATAAGGTATTCCGTCAAAAAGACCCACAACTTTTGTCTGTATTGGAGGATATAAGATGTGGGGTTATTACAGAGGAATCTAGATCTATCCTAAAATCAAGGGTGATATACCCTGAGAATATGAATGATACTATAGTAATATGCTCAACCAATAAGGAGGCTTATGAGATAAACAAATCTAATCTTGATAAGATAGAGAATAAGGTATTTAAATTCGAGGCTAAGATATTCGGTGAAAAACCTGCGGCTCCATGTGAGGATGAACTTATAATAAAAGTAGGAGCTAAGGTTATAATAACGAGGAACGGTAATGGATATGTGAATGGTTCTATGGGTGTAGTAACAGATATAGACCCATGTGATGACGCTATATCGGTTCAGCTTTCCGATGGAAGTGAGGTTTATATAACTAAGGAAAAATGGGATAAAATGAAATATAGGCAAGTAGATGGATCTTTAGAAGGAACGTCTTGTGGTTATATCATCCAATATCCGTTAAGATTAGGATACGCTATCACTTCTCATAAAGTTCAGGGGATGACATTAGACAATATATTCGTTGATATGAGTAGGGCTTTTGAGATCGGTCAGATATATACCGCTCTTTCAAGGTGTAGATCAATTGATGGTCTTTATCTAAAATCAGTACCTAATGATAACGCGATATTGTTAAGTGAGAATGTATCAAATTTCATGGAGAAGGTGGATGATAACGATGGAGTGTTCCTGCCGGAGAAAATATCTGATATCGGTAAGGGTATGATAAAGAAGCAACAGGATTTATTTAACTTTGAGGAATTTGGATTATAATGGCTAAGAAAGAACTTTTTTCAGACGTAGATGAATTAGTATCATCTTTAAATAAAGAGCTTGGAGAAGGCTCGATAATGAACTTCGGCGATGATAAGCCTATAATATCCATACCAAGGGAAAGCACTGGTTCGCTGGTGGTGGACAAGGCCCTCGGCGGCGGATGGGCGGTAGGCCGGATCCATGAGCTGGTCGGCATGGAATCTTGTGGCAAGACCATGATGTGTACGTTAAGTATGATCGAGTTCCAGAAAAAACATCCCGATAAGCTGGTAGCTATAATAGACGTGGAGAACGCTTTTGATATTGAGTACGCTAGGAAAATGGGATTGGATATAAACCGGTTTTTGATCTCCCAGCCAAGCTACGGTGAGCTGGCTATTGACATCACGGCTAAGCTGGTGGAGTCCGGCAGGGTAGGATTTATTGTCGTGGATTCCGTGGCAAATCTAGTCCCGAAGAAGGAGATCGAGGGTGATATGGAGGATAGTAACATGGGATTGCAAGCTCGATTGATGTCAAAGGCTATGAGAGTTCTTACAGGGATCGTAAACAAAAGCGACTGTGTTCTGGTATTCATCAATCAGTATCGGGAGAAGATCGGTGTTATATACGGAGATCCTAAGGTAACGACCGGAGGTAACGCTCTTAAGTTCTATGCCTCTATCCGTATGGAGATGGCGAGAAAGAAGGTTATATTAGGTGAGGACGGATCTTCAGTAGGTCATGAGGTCAGGATAAAGGTGCTGAAGAATAAGACCGCCGTACCGTTCCAGATAGCCGAGACAGCCTTATATTATGGAGTTGGGTTTGACAAGGAACTTGAACTTTTGAAGTTATGCGAGGAAACAGGTATCTTTACCCGTAAGGGATCATGGTACTGGTACGGGGATGTCCGGGTAGGGAATGGGGTGGATAATACGTTAATTATCATGAGAGATAATCAAGAATTGTGTCAAGAGTTAAGAACTAAATTGAATTTGTAATCATGGCAATAGGAGTAAAATTTGTAGACGTAATACCATCCAGCGTAGAGAACGCTGTCGAGGTTAAGAAGGGGGATGTAAAGAACTATCTGTTCGTAGGTATTCCCATGAGTGAATTTATCGGGAAGAAATATGAGTATGAGGGATTCATATACATGTGCCTACAGGGTGTCACCGGTGGTACGGAACTTGGCGGCGATATAGCCATAGCCGTATTAAGACCGGTTCGACCAGCGACAGGACAGGCTTCTTATCATTTGGTATCGTATACGCCTCTCACATATACGAGATCTGATGTAGCGATATTACTTAGAAATGGCGATTTTAAGGTTGTTAAACGAGACGATTGTAATCTTATCTAATATGGGAACATATATCTCAATAAAATCAACGGTAAACGCATTCAGGTACGGTATTGATCCTGTACCTGAATGGTTCGATAAGATATCTAACAAGACTGATGAGGTTGATGTTATGGTTGAAGGGAATAAGGTAAAGGCATTGGATATAAGGCTAGAAAATGGTATTCTACGGGCTTTTTACGGTTATTATATAGGTATGTACCCAGATAAATCGATACAGGTGTTTAGACCGGAGGATTTTCATTCATTATATACGATTAAAATATGAAAATATACACTGGACTGATAAAAGATCTAGGATGTAGATGTTTTTATTACAATAGCGGTATGAATATACCTATTGGGTTCGTATGCGCTGAGATACCTGATATTAGTTCTATATTATCATCAAAGAATGGATTATCTCATTTTTATGAACATATGATAATAAAATGCAATGATGATATTAGTGATAAGTTATTCTTTGATTTTAATGGATATACAGATCCTAGATCATTAGTATTTAAAGGATTTACATTGCCTGATGTTGATACCAAGAAGTGTATTGATTTTTCTTATAATTTTATCGTATATCCAGACATAAGTGAAGATCTTATAGAAAGTGAGAGGAATGTTATATTGACTGAAATTGATAATGATGAATCATGTATTAATATAGATAGACTTATAAAACTATCTGGAATAGATAAACGTTGTTTTATAAACACATTAGGTACTAAAAGGTATGTCAGCAAAATAACAAGGGATGATCTTTATATGTGCCGAGATACGATATTGAATAAGTCAGAAATGGTATTTCATTTATATGGATGTGATGATTTTATGAATAAATATGTATCAGATATAACGGAATTATCAAATGAAGTTGATATTAATACATACTATCGTAATAGTCTTAAATATTTCCATGTTCATGGTCCTAAATATGGTGTTTATAAATATACTAAAAATCCCAAACAGTTATATGTATCATTTGTATTAGATAATTATGATTTTAATAAATTGTGCGTGTTGCTTATCATATTATCTATGATGTGTGATAATTATAATTTCTCTATGTTTAATTATCTTAGATCTAACGGATTATGTTATTCAGTAAATAGGAGATATATAGAATGCACGAATAGAATAGTAGCCAACTTGATAATTGACGTAAGCCCAGATAAATGTGAGATCACAAAAGATTATGTGGTTGATTATATTAATAACTTTAAGCTTATAGCAAATAATGACAACATAGAATATGCTATAAGAATGATTAAATTAAATGATAGATTGAATATAATGAATATTGAGGATTACCACGATGCCTATATATCTTTTGTAAGATCAAGACTTAATGGGGTAATGGATTTATATAAATCATATGACAATATATCTGTGGATGATGTTATGGATATGATTAAAGATATTACCGAGAATAGATTAATAATTCAATACTGCTCTTTATGAATATAGCGATAGGAATAGATCCGGGTATAGATACCGGAGGATTGGCGATGATCCCTGAGAATGGCGAGGTTAAGGTAATCATGACTCCAAGGATATCGGCTAAGGGGGATATAGATCTTAGGGCTATATCAAGCTTCTTCCTCGATGCCGCTGACAAGATCCAAGAAAAGGGAGGCGGGACGCTGGCGATCGCCGTCGAGGACGTCCATAGCATCCACAACAGCTCGGCAGCCAGCAACTTCACCTTTGGCGGGAGACGCCGGGAACCGAACGCCCTATTCGCTATGATGGTGGAGATGATGGAGCGATACGGATCTCACCCGGATGTTAGGTTCATGTTCGAGGAGGTGCAACCAAAGACCTGGCAGAAGGAGCTTCATACGACATCCGATCGGGTGTATACGGCGGCGAAGTTAGACACGAAGGCTACCTCCATCCGATGCGCCATGCGCCTTTTCCCTTTGGTCTCTTTCGTGAAACCATGGTCAGGGAAAGGAGTGCAACCTACTAAGATACAAGACGGAATGTGTGATGCCACGCTTATAGCCGAGTATATTAGACGTAAGTTTAAACTATTTTAATACTATTAAGTATTTATTGTATTTGTATTAATATAATTATGATTACATTTGCGATGTAATAAAAAGTTGTTCGTTATGCTTATAAGATGCTTGTCGAAGTCATTAAATGAGAAGTTGGGTAAACTGGAGACGGTGGTTAAGAACGCCGGTTCCAACTCCCTTTATAAGGATCTTAAGATAGATGTTGTCAATAATCTGGCTTATATCACTTCCGTAAATGCCAAGGTATGTGTTATAGAGCGATTGGAGGTCGAGGCTGACTCTAACTTCTCTTTCTTGGTAGAGGCAAGCTCTTTTATTAAGTTCATGAAAAAACAGAAGAATTGCGAGATTACGATACTGCTTTCAGATAAAAAAGATCAGATAACGATCTGCTATGCTTCTGGTGAGTATAGTTGTCCGGCTTTTGATATCAATACATTCCCGCAGGTACATAAGATACTTGATGGAGGAATTAAGGTTAAGATGAGCGATTATGTTTCGGTTCTTAACAAAGCCAGCGATTATACGGAGGTAGATGACTTTTATCCATGCATCGAGAATGTGGTAATTGATATTGATGATATTAATATCAATATAGTAAGTACGGATAGAAATACTATTTACAGGTATTTTGTCCCTAATCAGGATAAGGTAGAGAAGATGTTTATCCCGGTATCGAACGAATCTGCGATATTGCTTGATAAGCATATCAATAAGTCATCGGATATGTTGTCTATAAAAGTGGACGATACTAAGACTTATTTCTCTACGCCTGATATGGATATGTATGAGACCCATTTTGAGGGTAATTATCCAAATTGGAGGTTCGTGGACGAGCATTTTGTCAAAACAAGTACCTATGTCTTTGATAAGGATCTACTCGTCCAAGCCCTCCAAAACAATCTTAAGGTAAATGAATTCGATCATTGCAAGTTGATATTTACCGATAAAGGATGCGATATTATGTCAGAGAACCCGTCTTCAGGTAAATCATGTAAGGAAAGACTTACCCCTTTGTCTCATTATGGTGAAGATATTGTATGCAACGTGTTATGTGGAAGATATCTGGGTATCATAAAAAGCATATCGTGTAATAGGATAGTTATCGAGCATGATCATAAATCTCATTTCAATAAGGTTTATGGGGAGGATAATAAGAACGAGTATTTCTTGTCATCATCAATTATTGTTTAACGTTTAAATATATATAATATGGGAGTTCGTGAAAATCAATTATCATCTAATACACAATACTTTAATATAAGTGGAGGTGGTGTATTATATCAATCGTCAAGAGATCCTAAGGAAGGTTTCGAGGAACATATAAATGAGAAGACAGGAGCCGTATCCTACTGGAGGGTTTTCTGGAACGGTATAGAAGGATATCTTTCCGATATTTTTGTATTAGAGCAGGAGATGAATGGCGCTAAGACAAATTTCTTATTTATAAAGATAAGCGATGAGGAAGGTAATTATGTTATAAAAGTTCCGTTGATGACCTCAAGAGGCGGTATTAACAGCTATGTTAAGTCTCTTGTAAGATACTTGCCTAATATCGACCTAAAACGGAAGATTGTTATCAATCCTGCGCATACTAAAAAAGGAGAGCAATACGCTCCTGGTAATTTCTTTATCTCATACGCTAGGGAGACTCCAGACGGAAAAGATGAGCTTATCCAGCAATATTATAAGAATGGACAGAATGGATGGCCTGACAGGGTTGAGAGCACGGATATTATGGGTAACAAGAAGTTTGATTATACCGCCCAAGACGCTTTCGCCTATCAGGTACTTAATAAGTATATTCAAAGCATTAAAACAGATGGTGTGAAACCTGCTCAGTCGGCAATCCAAAACAATGATGGTGAGGCTACAACGCAAACGCCCCCACCGTCATATCAGGCGCAGGCCCAGCAGCAGACACCTCCTCCATCATACCAGCAACCTCCTCAATATCCTCCTTTTGGAGATGACGATGGTCTTCCATTTTAATTAACTAATTAAAAATCAGAAAGTTGATGGAAAGTAATTTTAATATATCTACTAAAGTGAACCGTGTCTCGATGCCTACCCAAAATAAGGTAGATACGGTTATGAAGAACTTAGGGCATCGACCTTGTGTAGCGTATTCCGAGGAAAAGGATATGTATTATAAGGATGGAGAATGGGTAGCGTCAGATCTTGACGCTACTATCTTACCTCTTAGGGAGATGTTCGAAAAGACATCTGATTTGAAGTTAGGATTGAAGATCGTTTATTTAATAATCAAATTATAATGACCAGTATTGAGGATATTAAAAAACTTCTGGAGAGTAAGTCGTTTACATCAGCTAGAGACCTTGACGAGTTTGAGGAGAAGCCGGATGATAAACAAAACGAGGTTAGACTGAATTGCGAACCTATGGTAGGGATGGTGGAGAAAGAGGGAAAGATCTTCCTTAACTCCGTAAGATTCTCGAAAGCATGGAACTCGTTGGGTAAGGATATTCCTATTAAACAGGGTAATGCCTTCCCATTAGGACAGGGTGATGTCCTTGATATAGACACAGGGGTATGGGCATCGTTCCCGGACAATACCATAGGGGTGTTGATGATGCTGCCGTCGTTTATCGGCGATACGGGACTTACTTTGGTAGGATCACCATTCGTGTCGTCTAATAACGGGAATATCATGATCAGGGTCACTAATGTCCGTAAGGATATAGCTATAGTCGAGAAAGACAAACATATAGCTGAGTTAATTATAGTCGGCAAGATAAAAGCCGATATTTTTAGAACTTATAAAAGTAATGAAGATGTTCGGATTGAAGATAGTAAAGAGTAGTTATATAGATACTCTAAAACAGGATCTTGATGAAGCTATTAGCTATTCAAGCAGATTAAAAAGGGATTATGAGGATGCCCGTAATAAGATAACTGAATTGGAAGAGAAAATAAAGTATCTTGATACGCTTGTCGATTCTCTTGATATGGATATGGATTCCAAGGATTCTCATATAGTTAAGATGGGGAATGAGCTTAGTAAATCAAGAGAGCTATATAATGAGTCGGTAAAAGAGAAAGAAACTCTTAAACGGGCTTATATGGATATCGAGAAGAAACATAAGTTATCATCTAAATTACTCGATGAGGCTAGAAGAAGATATAAGGAACTTGAGGGTCAGAATAAGGCTATGTCAGATCGTATCAAATATCTTGAGGCAGAGCTTTTAGATAGCGATGTACCTGATGAGGTTGTTGTTGATGAGGATAAGATGGATCCTAATTCCGGTCATATTGATATACCTGAAAATAACGCTCCTGAGGTTACTGATGCCGATGCCGGTAATGATGTAAATGTCGAGAATAAGGTGGAGGATAAGAAGAAATCTAAGAAACGTAAAAAATCTAAGAAAAGTGAATAAGATCTTGTTTTTCTTGTTAACGTTATTTACCTTAGCGGTTGTCGGATGCAGTACGTCAAGAACCTACTATACGGAATATGATACTACTGATATATCTTATGTGGTGGATTCCATAGTGTCTTCCGGGACCGTGATGGGCCAATGGAAGGAGTGGCGGTTTACGCTGGACGACGGCCGGGTCGATAACTTTGGCTTCACCGCCCTGTACGACGCCAAGGGAAAGGCTAGAGGGTCTATACAGGTAAGGCAAAGATCCGATACGTTTAATATCAAGATAATTGATTACCATAAAAAGGATAAAAAATGAGTTACGGGTTAGGATATATACCATCCCCTGTGGATGACAGAGACGCTATCATGAATATGCAGCATGAGGCTGTCCCTGATGAGTATAAGGTCAACAACGTTGATAGCGTAGTGGATCAAGGATCTTCTCCTATTTGCGCTGCGGTAAGCTTAGCTGAGATACTTAACTGGAGAAAGAGTATAAGGGCTATTAAAAGACCGGCTAAGATCTCTCCCTACGATATATATGATCTGAGAGAGGATAAGGATCAAGACGGGATGGTTCTTCGTGACGCTATCAAGTCTATCAAGAACATAGGCGTAGATGGGGAGAAAATAAACAGTTACGCTAGGATCATAGATCCGGTATCAGCTAAGGTGGCTTTGATGCTGAATGGGCCTCTGGTTATAGGTCTGTATTGCTATAATTATGGTAATCGATTCTGGCAAGGCCAAGGGCAGAACTTGGGAGGTCATGCCGTTATCCTCACCGGCTGGGACAAGGCCGGCTTCGTCCTACAGAACAGCTGGGGGACGGGATGGGGTAGGTCTGGCGTGGAGACGTTCCCGTTTGAGGATTGGTGTTATATGCTAGAATGTTGGACCGTAGTTTCATGATATTACTATATAAACTTCGAGAAATTCCGATCCGCATCCTCTTGTGAAAGCCGATGTGGAAACCATCCTGGCGTATCCCCTCAAGCTTATACCTTGTAGAAAGGGTAGTTGGTCGCACGTGGGTTCAAGCCCCTCCGCCAGGACTACGTTGTTTTTTGGGGAAAAACTAGCATAGAGTTTTGTCATTAGGTTTTTTTTAAAGTTTAGACGTTTGATGTCCTGGTTCGTGAGAATAAGGACATATGCCCTAATAGTTCAATGGATAGAACACGTCGGTCCTAACGATGAAATTTCGGTTCGATTCCGGATTGGGGTACATGGTGTTTTCTTAAACATATTCCCGTAGGTCGGTAATTAACGATAACCGGTAGACAGCCTACGGGAATTAATAAAATCTTACGTGCTTAAGATCGCTTTCAGTTCTATTTTTCGTGTGTAATCTATAGGAGGGTAGCACGACCCTCCTTTTTATAAATACTATTTGCTATGGACATTAATCAGATAAAAACGTATCTACCATCAGGATGGGATGTGGTTGATCTAATAGATCACGGCATAATCGATCTTGATATCATGAATGGGAAGATGATTGGTGAGTATGTGGCTGTGTTGATGATAAAGTCTTATGATAAGATTACTGAATCACATAACTTAACTACTTTCTCGTTCCATGATAAGGATATGGGTAGATTACGGAGATTGGTATCGAACGCTATAATGGCGGTTGGGTTAAGGAATAATCCTCTGACAGGAGATGGGAACACGGCAATCAAATAAAGGTGCTGAATACACTGAAAGAGGGATATTGGATATCCTTAACAGACAGTTCTTGGTATCTCCTAGATGGATTATAAACAACTTGTATGTCTATAACTGGGAGTCCGATTATCTAGCTATAACCAGATCCATGTACGCTTATGAGGTTGAGGTGAAGATCTCGTTGGCTGACTATAACAAGGATTTCGAGAAACAGGAAAAGCACCAAGTAATGCAAGGCTGGTTCGAGGCCCGGAAGCAAGCCCTATACGAGACCGGGGACTGGGTCAGGTACGGCCGCCCCAACTACTTCTACTACTGCGTTCCTGATGGGTTGGTTGATCCTAAGGACATACCTCCGTACGCCGGGCTTGCTTATGTTTGTGGCAGGAATTTGAGAAAGGTCAAGGATGCCCCTATCCTGCACCGTGATAAATTTGACCCAGAAGCTTATAAGATGGCAGATAAATTCTACTATAATTGGTGGAATGAGAGACGTAAGGCCAGACAGATAGAAGGGAAGGATATGAAAGACGAGTTCAGGAAAAGCATGAAAAAGGTTAAGGAGAAGATAACAGTCGATGCCAAGATCAAGGCGATGGAGGCGTTTAGGAACGTCTGCGATTATGCCTACTGGCCGTACGGGGGAAGAGGGGTGCCCGGAATGAGACCCAAATGTTCCGCTTGTGGCGAGGAATGTAAATTACAATGTCCGAAGGGGAAAGAATTTAAAAACAAGATAAAATGAGTAAGATTAAAGATTTATTGGCAAGAGCCATTTCATTAGCTTCAGAGCAACCTATGAGCTATAAAGAGGCGGTTGAGTTACTTGATGGTATAGATACGTGTAAGGTCAAGATCTGGCTGGAAGAAGGGGCTAAGATGCCTAAATACGCCCATGAGGATGACGCTTGCATGGATCTGTTCGTTAAGAATATAGAACTTGATGGTGGTAGGATCATATACCATACTGGCGTACATGTAGCCTTACCTGAGGATTATGAGATGGAGATCCGCCCTCGTAGTAGCATTACAAAAACTAAGTCAATTATCCAAAACGCTCCGGGTACCGTAGATGAGGGATACAGAGGGGAGATTATGGTAGTGACTAGACGTATAGATCGTTATGGTGACCCTTCTTATTCGGCAGGGGATAAGGTAGCTCAATTGCTTATCCGTAGACGGGAACGCATCGTATGGGATCAAGTAGGGTCGTTAGAAAACCTTGGAGAATCCGAGAGAGGAAATGGTGGGTTTGGTAGTACTGGAAAGTGATTAATGTCTTATGAGCGGAAGAATTAAAATAAAGCCCAAAAATAAGGATAAGAAACCTAAGATCGATGTATTTAAGGTAATAGAGAACCGGTTCAAGAATATGAACGAGCTTCGGGATCTTATCGACATGGATCCAAGGAAAGGGCTGGTCAGGATCCGGGACGGGGCCAGCTTTAGGGAGGTGGAGCGGGGTGGATGCCTGCACCAGAACTACCTTAACCTGTTGGAGGAGGAGCTGGGAACTAAATTATCCATAGACCTTATGGATAAATATATTAAAAGGAATATCTAGTTTTATACATCTGCCCTAGGAATTACTTAGGGCAGGTTCGTTTTATATACCGAAGTGTCTACCACGATCTGGTTATCCAGATCCTCAATCAACTCAATGATTTCATCCCTTATATCGTAAGAAAGCAAGATCGGGATTATGGTTAACATAAAAGATAGTATTATCCCGAATCCTATTATGACAATGATATCATTATACCCTACATCTAATATCGGCATGACAAACATCAACCCTGACGTGAATATCATTACGAACAACGTGGATATCTCATTTATCATATCCCGCTCCATCGTATCCTTAATCATATCTCCTCAACTTTAGTATGGTTTATTATCCTACTGATATGACGGATACTTAACCCCGTCCTGTCCTTTATCTTACCATATACGTAGTTCCTTGATACGACCGTAGCCAAATCACCTAGCTCGTTAAGTATCTCGTCATACATCTTATGTATCTCGTTGTCGCGGATAACCGTACTATCCCTTACATATATCTTCTCGATATCGTCATCGCAGAAGAAGATCTTGATTTTATGTAGTGTGTCTCTAAACATGATTGTAGTTTTGTTCCAAAGATATGAATTTTTGATATCCGGTCAAAGACAATACATGGAGAAGCCAAAAAGAACGGGAGGCGGTGGTAGGACGGGGGAGGCCCGGAAGGACGAGGTCTCCCTCCTTCCCTTGGGATTACACTATCCTTACCGTTACTAGATAGTTACCACGAGAACTTTTCCCATAGGCATAAGATTCACATCCCGAACAAAGATCAGTTACTATACAATTATCGTTTAATACATAATCACCATCCCAACTTACATAACTTTCATCTAAAACCTGAGTCTGTAATTCAGATCTGTAAGTGAAATTAATGATCTTCCCAGGATCTTTTATCACCGTTACAGGAACAAAATTAGTTATCCTATTCCCGTATATCACCTTATTAGCCAACTCGCAATGCATACCCGAATTATATTGATACGTAAGGGCTCCCTCTATAATACCTCCACTTATGCCCAAAATAACATTGTACTCATTTTTCGGATTTAGATATGATATCTGGCCACTTATGCTTATAGTTTTTATCTTCTTATCGCGATATATATCAAGATAAGATCCGTTAAAACCAGGTTGATATGGCTTCCCATCAATATATATATCTACAACGCCAAGACACATATTCTTGTTTATATTAACACGGTAGTGGATCTTACCGGTAGAAGAAGTCCTGCGCCTAAACATACCCCCTCCTTATCTGAGGGTTAAAATACCCCCCCCCACGAAGTTATCTGTAATATATTGATACATGATTAAATAATTTAAGTTACGTACAAATATAATAAATTATATTAGATGGGGGAGGGAAGATACCAAGGAAGGGGGCTGACGTCATACCCGCCGGGAAGGCTATAAGGGATGGGAGCCAGCCCCGTTCTATTGGGTCAGTAGGGTGTATGATCACTCGATGTCACGTACAAATCGAACAGAAGAGGTTAGGCGCTTGTATCGGGTGAATGTGCGCCCATTGTTGAATAGTACGATCCATCCGGAGTTGGAGCTATGCTCTGAACTAGACCAATAATATCTGGTATCTAACGGCTGTCCACCAATAGCCAATAACGCGTTATTGACGCTAATCAAGTACATATATATCAATGAAAGCTGACCACATGATGGGATATACCAATCATCATATCCCTTAGCGTCAGCACTAGCTAAGAACGTATTAAGTACATGACCGGCTGTCGCATAGGAAGTATAAGAACCGCCACCGGTAGTCACCCCCTTTAATACATTGGAATTCGCTTTCCCATCCCAATCAGATAAAGCCCCATTCGTCCAGGAGCTAACATCATCCGGAAGATATGGAGTACCTTTGTATGAATCTTGCTCAGGTTTCAGGAAACCAAAATCATTGCTCCCGTCTACTTTGTCATAATTTGTAATGCCGGTCTGATCCGTACCATATTCACCCCAATAAAAAGAGTAAGTCTTGTTATAAGAATCGGGCAAACCGGACGTGGCTGTTTTGTAGCTTTGATTAGAATCTTCATTCTTCTCAATCATGATCTTATGATCATCATGTACAATAGCTACGGATATACATTGATAATCCGCCTTTGACAAAGGTATTAATCTACCATCCTGTTTAACGGCATAAACGCCATTATCAACAGGGGATTTATAACTTGAATAAAATCTCCTCCTTATCATAAGAATAAATTTTTACGAAGGATATAAATACCCCCCCCATCATGTATTTAACTTCTTTATTCATAATATATTATGTTTTAATTATATCGCAAATATAACAAATTAAATGAGATGGAAGGTGATATGGTTGTGAGGAAGTATGAGGGATATTCGGGGAGGATGATATGCGGGACGTTATTGGAAGGATGAGGTGGGGTATGATGGGAGGGGGATATGCGGGACGGACCACCTCCCCGAAATCGGCCCGGCCGGGCTGCCGTTTTTGGACCAGCCCCCCCAATCCACAAAGGATGGGAAACAAGAACGGTAAACGATCTGCTAGCCGAAAAAGGAATGCTTATTTTGTATTTAACTTGTTGATTATCAATCATATAAATCAATATTTTAATATACGTTTACATTTGATTAGACTTATTACATATAATCGTCGAATTTTTATCGCAAAATATTTGTTTGAAAATAAAACATGTAGTATATTTGCTCCTGTAATATAATAGCATTAACAAACAGGCGCACCAGATGCCAATACAAGCCCCGAGGGTACGGGCAAATCTAATGACAAACAAAGAATTAAACAAAGTCCAGAATGAAGTTAAAAAATCAAACGAAAAGACATTAACGGGTGCAGTAAAAACTTGGTGCAACCTGTTTAAATCTGGTAAAGAAATAAACGACATACTAAAAGAAAATGATATTAAAGTATCAAAGGAAGTCGTTCCCGCTTTGGTTGCTTTAGCTAAAGACAAAGAAGTAGTAATACAGCTTTGTAAAGAAATACTACCACGTGTAAATAACACATTTTGCGCATACAAAGAAGTAGAACGTGAATACTATGATAAAAATGATCAGGATAAAAACAAAAAGCTTAAAATGAACGAAATAGAGGATATAGCAATACTAGGTTCTTCTCATAAACGCTTTGGATACAATGAGCCTATAGAGTTTGATTTTGGTATATATTACGAAACGTTTAACGGAGCAGATAAACGTATCATAAAGTGCGCTGTACCTATCAAACGATATACGTTTAATCTTATTGCAAAATGTGTCACTTACTATTTGACGCACCCTAAGAATGATAGATAAAACGATTTGCCCCCTATTTAATCACATAGGGGGCGTTATGGTAGCACACCTATGCGTTCCCGTCGCGCTACTGATTTAGACTAAATAGGTACGATATTTGATATTTTGATATAAACATATTGCTGGTTGTTAGGGTGTCGAGAACTTGCAGTAGATAGGCCGCCGCTTAGTAATGTGGTTTAGGTACTATCCTAGTCCAGGGTAGTACTATTATCTTTAGGTTTATATCAATCCGGTAAGTACGCTAGGTTAACCTAGTAGGCCGTGTAAAAGCACGGGGTATATTGGTGTATATACGCATGTATAGGGCGTATGTTAGTGCGTTGTGAGAGCAGCACGTATTGAGTGTATTACGGCGTTATTTCCGTGCCAATATATCAATACGACGTATGTTAGGGTAGCTTAAATACCTAACATGTGTACGGATAGCAAATAACAACCCTTGCAAGGGTATTTTGTGCGGTTAAATTGACGGACAAAGTGCGCCTTGTCGGTACGTATCACGGGTGACGTATGTGCGTATTTGGTCTCGTTCGTTCGGGGCAAAGGGACAAAAACCAAAGGGAATCTGGCGGGTGTGGTGCGTCCGGCTAGCTGTATTGATAACGGCGGCCTTGTGCCTTGTTAGTCGCCTGTTTCTTATTGGCTTCATTAAATGCGATTGATTATGTACAAGAATAAATTTAGTAACTTGAATAGGAAACTATCTATTCAAAAAGAAAAGGCTTTAGAATCTGCTAGAAAGTCTCAAATGGAGTTTTATATTGAGCTTACCAAAGAACTATACAATTCTAATAAATTAGATTGTAGCAGGGAGTCGGATAAGTGCAGGCGTAAGCGTGTTAGTTACATGGCAAACAAATTGAGACAGTAGTCGTTTGTTTTTATTTGATTTTAAAGTTTTGCCCTTCCGTATTGTAGTGATATAAGACGGAAGGGCTTTTTTGTGCCTATATTTTACAGAATGATAGCATATTCATATGTTTTGCTTACACATAAAAGTGTTAAGGTGGTAAATTTTAAGCCCTGATCTAAAATGTGTAAGTAAAATGCTTTATTATGTATCATTCTGTATATATTTATATCCATGCAGGCGGGTATATTGTGCCCTTATGTATGGTTTCGTGCGTGAATCGATCCTAAAAGGTATATAATAGGCGGTACTTATTGTATATTTTTTATCTATATCTGGGCTTATCTTTCCTTAGAGGAAGCTCTAGGGGTTGATATATATTATATTATTGATACTCAATTTATTATATTATTTGGGCGTAATTTTAAAATCGTGGTTACTTATTGTATATTTTATGGGATTAGTTATATATTTCGTGCTTACTTTGTTTTGTGGGTATATGGCGTTTGAGTTAGGGCGGTATGTTATAGCTACGGGCGACGCCCTGCCTTTAATCATAGTTCTTTTATTGGCTTTATTATCAATACATTGCATAAAGCAGATATATAAGGCAATCAAGAGCAAAGACCTCGATATCCTAGACTGAACGGGCGTTCCACGTGGAACAATCGGGAGGAAGGTCTCGGGTTTTATGCTGGGAGTTGGTGGGGTTGGTTTGTTTTGCGGGAGGGGACACCTCCAAACAAGGGAAATCAAGGGAAATCAAGGGAAATCAAGAGGAGTCAAGAGGAGTCAAGAGGAGTCAAGAGGAGTCAAGGGAAATCAAGAGGAGTCAAGAGGAGTCAAGGGGAGTCAAGGGGATCAATGTGAACCGAGGAAAAACGAGATGAAATAAGGGATCCCGGGAAACAATAGGGAAGGGGAACAAGGGTATCTTTATAGTAAGGGAATCTTATGTGTATGAAGGTATGTTTATGTATGGGTGTGTGTGTTTCTTTGGGTGATGGAGGGAGTGTAGGAAGCCAAGGGAGAACGGGGGGGCGGCGATGGCGTGGGGTAGGTCCGCTGGTCGTCCGTCCCTGTTTCCCTTTGGCGTTAGTGTAATATTAAAATCTGATAGCGATATGACGAAAGAGGAAGCGAAAGAAAGGTTCGGTGACAATATAATAAACAAACTATTGTCGCTTGGTGCTGAACCGACAAATGTATGCAGGAATGACGATATTGTGGAATGGTGCAGTGATGGATGCATAAAAGTGGGCGATATTGAAGTATGGGCTTACTATTACTTTTATGAAGGAGAGAATCCTGATTTATGTAATTGGGAGGATCGTATGGAGATAGAGGTAGAGGAATGTTGGATTTAAAATTGACTGATATGAGATTCATGTATTTAACGGAGCTTAGAGGAAAGGATATATGCGTAGGCGACAAAAAGTGCAAGAGGGTAAAAATATATGTAGGCAGGCCGTTGGCGGATACGCCTAAAACCTATAAACAAATAGGTGGATTTGTAGCAAAAGAACTATCCAACGCTTATAACAGCGGTTGTGTTTCCATCTATGAAGCAAAGGATAAAACGCTCAGATATTCGGTTTATCGAGACGGTTGTTTTTATCCTTATTACGGGAAATTAGAGGTGGCAGAATAATACCAAGGGGAACGGGCGGCGGTGTCACGGCATGGCAGGCTACGGGTGTCGACCGCCGTTCTTTTTGGCGTGGTAATATAAAATACTAATAGTATGGACGAGATTATGAAACTACAAGATGAAGCGCTGCTTTATCTACGGGATAATATTACGAGAGAAGAGGCGTATTATATCCTTACGACAGAGAATGAAATGACGGAGGTTTTAATAGCTAAGAAGGAGGATGGAGGTAAACGTATCAAGATTCTTGATATGGAATATACTATCGAGAAGGATGATATGTTGTTGTTATTCGATACAGATGGGATAATAGACGAATGTCTTTTGGCTGCCAGCTACATAGGGGTAGATATGTATTTTCGCAGGCAAGATGTCAACGCTATTTTGAATAACATCAATAGAGAGAAAGTTGTGAAATATCCTTACATAGCTATTCAGTTAGATAATATACAGACTATCGAAAAGCGTAGGGTTATTTTTGAGATAACCGGACATAGGATAGATGATAACAAAGAGAAAATAGATTTTATGTTTGTTTATTTTATGGCTAGAATATTATGAGAGCGAGGAGGACTGTGAAGGAAAGAGATATTGTGAAGATATTGGTATTCGGGTATGATAGGATGCTTATAAAATCCATTAAGGATTCCGGATTCAGAAGTATGTCGGATGTAATATCGTACGCCAATAATATGGTC
>JABLTR010093099.1_pt1 | contig 64989 bp, 78 predicted proteins | sample 7160071 | NCBI WGS metagenome assembly JABLTR01 (sample SAMN14651230, study PRJNA627086) | human gut metagenome | isolation source: feces | host: Homo sapiens | reverse complement strand
TATGGTAAGATGATCTTTAAGCGTTTGGAGCGATTGTTCCACATTGACGGTGCTGAGATGATGTACTTAACTGCCGATCCTGTTACCGGAAAACCGTTCTGGGAGGCAATGGGGTTTAATAATATCAATGAAAAATCGCCAGAGAATCAACTGTATATTTACGAGAAAGCCATTTCGCCCATTGGATTAGAATGTGGGGTGCTCAAACCTTTAACCAAAGAAACAGTCGCAGAAATAGCTCGCTGGGAATATGAAAAGCCATATGATGCTTATAACTTCACCAATCATCCAAATGGGTATCTTTTTGATGATTCCACATGGGGAACAGAACAGTTTTGCTTAGTTGACGGCGAAACAATTTTGGGACAAGTGACCTGCCAGCTTGATGGCACAGACTTATGGGTTGGTTGGTCAATGGCTCCACAGTTTTGCGGCAAAGGCAACGGAAGTATGTTCGTAAAACAGTGCGTAAGAGAACTGCGTGAGTTCACAGGACATACCGGAAAAATACTACTAAGAGTTGCCGCATGGAATCAAAGAGCCATCCGTGCTTATCAAAAATCTGGTTTCTCTTATGTAAAAACCATTCAAGACGAAATTGCCTATTCGAATCATATGGAAGATTTTTGGGTAATGGAATTGTTGTAAGTTCTCAGATAAAGAACCATTTTCGCCCGGGGAAAGTCAGACATCCAAAAAGCTTTTTTGATAAACTATATGTGAACAACGGCAAACTGAAACTTACAACCAAGGAACGGAAAAATTTGCTGACAATTATCGTGCCGAATAAATAAAATGATACAACCCACAGACTCATTTGAATCTGTGGGTTGTATAATCATTATGAATATATGAGTTCTGTGTTTACGATCTCTCTTGCACACACCTGAATGTTGTTCATATGTTGCACCCATTCCATTGGATTTTTGTCTTTCAACTGTTCAGTTATGCCTTGCTTTTCTGCCATTTGCTTTATCAGTCGGGAAAACATTGCTTCAGCTTCATTGTTGAGTTCTGCAAGGTAAGCATTTAGCTTGCCACTTGTAAACAATTCCGTATAACGTATTCTACGATGTTGCTTAATGTAGTGCAAGTGTCGCTGCCCCCATATACCGATGGGTTGCTCTTCTTCGACAGGTAATATGAGATTAGGCAGAATATAATCTCCTTGCTGTGTGTAGGTACCGCCCATTTGTTCAAATAATGATTTTTCCATTTTGTTTTCCTCCTATGTCTTATTGTACTTTTATTTTACTGAAAAACGGGCAATAACACCAATGTGCCGATAAAAAATACAGCGTACCTGTGGAAAAAACAGATACGCTGTATTTTCATATATTAATTTCGGGATATGTAGTTACCAATTGCCGATACATTTTTCTTGACGGTCTGCGGTTACCCGCCTCCCATTTTGTATAGATGCTCGGGCTGATACCGGCTTTTTGTGCAAAATCAACTTGGCTAAGTCCATAACGCTTTCTGACCGTATGTAATAGTTCTGTATATGGCGCACTTATGAAAACACAAAAATCATCAAACAGTAGTTCTTCGGATATATGTAGCATTTCAGCCGCAGCTATGGAAATTTCATACGGTATCGGGAAACGCCCCTGTTCATAGGCAAGAACTGTTGCCGGTACAATGTTTAACTTTTCTGCAAGTTGCCTTGTGGTGAGCTCCCTCAGTTGGCGATAGTAACGCATATATTCTCCGGGACTGTTTAATTCACTCAATGTTTCAAAGATAAATCTTAAATGCATAAGCATTTTTCCGTGTCGGTATTCATACAGCTCTGTGTGATAGAGAATAGTGTCGCATTTTCTATAGTTGTTTTTCTTTTTTAAAATTATCCTTATCACTGTTCCTATGCACATTCCTAAGGCAGAAAGCAGAATTCCAGGCAGCATAAATTCGATAGAGAGTGCATTCAGCTTATGAAATGCTAGCATATTTGCCAATGAAAAAGTTAAATAGTATGATAACATATACATTAATCCAAAGAAAAGAAGCATAATCCATCTTATATCTCTCCATTCCTCGTCTTTTCCGATAAAAATTGATGCAATTATGGTGGCCAAAGGCAAAACAAAATAAAAGACGACAACTGCATACGCTAAGGCATCTATCCGACCAACAATCCAAAACACGGCAATCGGCAGCGCCCATATACAAAGATATATTATAATTAAAATTCGCTTAGATATTTTTGTCTTTTGGTTTGATATATCTGCATTCTTTTCCGAATATTCAGCCATTCTTTTACCCCTCACACTAAATTTTATCAAATAAAGGCACAGCAAATTTAGACTAATACCTTGTTATTAAAGTTTAATTAAACGCCTATATTATTTTTATAGTAACATATTAAGTAAAAATTATCTATTTCATTTATCAAATTCATTAATAATTAAAAATTATTATAATTCGTTCACTGTTTATGTTATTTGCTTTGTTTAATAATATTTAGGAGATTTTAAATAGAATAATATAATAAAATGTCCCTGTACTAATAGTACAGGGACATTTTATTTGTAAACGCTTAATTTTATTTTACAAGTTCAATTACTGCCATTTCGGCTCCGTCGCCGCGACGAGGACCTATTCTTGTCACTCTTGTATATCCTCCGTTACGCTCTGCATATGACGGTGCTATCTCGTCAAACAGTTTCTTTACTACATCCTCTTTTGTCACAAAAGACAATGCCTGTCTCTTATTATGAAGAGTATTTTCTTTCGCTAAGGTTATATACTTTTCTGTCATTGACTGTACTTCTTTTGCTCTTGTATAGGTCGTCTCTATCCTGCCGTTTTCCAGCAGATATGTCACCATTCCTCTGAGCATTGCCAGCCTGTGGTCAGTCGTCCTGCCAAGCTTTCTTGTACCGGGCATTATATTCACTCCTTTTCAATAAAGGTTTCTAAGATTTTTTATTCATCATCTGAACGAAGGCCAAGTCCTAAAAACTCTAACTTGGACACTACCTCTTCAAGCGATTTGCGGCCGAGGTTGCGAACCTTCATCATGTCCTCTTCGCTCTTGTTTATCAGATCTTCTACTGTATTTATTCCGGCGCGCTTCAGGCAGTTAAAGCTTCTTACCGACAAATCAAGTTCTTCTATTGTCATTTCAAGAACTTTTTCCTTGCTCTTGTCGTCCTTTTCCACCATTATCTCGCCGTTATACGTATCACCTGAAAGATCTACGAAAAGATTCAGATGCTCAATAAGAACTTTAGCGCCAAGCGATACTACTTCCTGCGCTGTTATGGTCCCGTTGGTCCAAACTTCAAGCGTGAGCTTGTCAAAATCCGTTACCTGACCGACGCGAGTGTTTTCTACAGTATAATTTACCTTTGACACCGGAGTATATATAGAATCCACCGGTATTACGCCAATGGCATTGTATATCTGCTTGTTTTTCTCTGCCGGTACATAGCCTCTGCCCTTGTTAAGCGTAAGCTCCATATAAAGCTTTCCGCCCTCGGCCAATGTGGCTATGTGTAAATCCGGATTTATTATTTCTACCTCAGAGTCAGCCTTTATATTTTCAGCTTTTACTTCGCACGGACCTTCAGCTTCTATAAAGACCGTCTTTGGCCCGTCGCCGTGCATCTTTGCTGTAAGGCTCTTTATATTCAGGACTATCTCCGTCATATCTTCCTTAACACCCGGCAAAGTGGAAAATTCATGCACGACCGAATCTACCTTTATGGCTGTAACTGCCACGCCAGGCATCGATGAAAGCAGAACGCGTCTGAGACTGTTGCCAAGCGTAGTTCCATATCCGCGCTCCAACGGCTCTACGACAAACCTGCCGTATTTGCCGTCAGCAGATAACTCTTCAGCTTCTATTCTGGGCTTTTCTATTTCTATCACTTAAAACCCTCCTTGTCGAATTATTACGACAGATTCTGGGTAATACTGCCGTTATTGCATTTAAACTAACGGTAATTATACGCGTCTGCGCTTCGGCGGACGGCAGCCGTTATGCGGTATCGGAGTTACGTCCTTTATCATGCTCACTTCAAGTCCGGCAGACTGAAGCGCGCGTATTGCCGCCTCGCGTCCTGAACCCGGACCCTTTACGTATACCTCAACCGTCTTAAGTCCGTGCTCCATCGCTGCCTTGGCAGCCGTCTCAGCAGCTGACTGAGCCGCAAACGGTGTAGATTTCCTTGAACCTCTAAAGCCTAATCCGCCTGCCGACGCCCATGATATTACATTGCCCTGCATGTCGCTTATTGTGACAATCGTATTATTAAATGATGATTGAATGTGAGCTGCTCCGCGCTCTATATTCTTCTTCTCTCTGCGGCGGCGTGTAACTACCTTTTTGCCCTTTGTTGTAGTAGCCATTTAAACTCATGACCTCCATTTCCTATAAGAAAATATTTAATTACTTCTTCTTGTTTGCAATAGTCTTTCTCGGACCCTTGCGTGTTCTCGCATTCGTCTTTGAACGCTGTCCCCTTACCGGCAGATTCCTGCGGTGACGTATGCCGCGGTAACAGCCGATTTCTATGAGACGCTTGATATCGAAAGCTACTGCGCGGCGGAGGTCGCCTTCTATCTGCAGGTTCTTGTCAATATAATCACGCAGCTTAGATACGTCGTCTTCAGTCAAATCCTTTACCCTTGTGTCAGGATTGATTCCTGTTTCCGCCAATATCTTCTTTGACGTTGTTGCTCCTATTCCATAGATGTAAGTTAGGCCTGCCTCTATTCGCTTCTCTCTCGGCAGGTCAACACCAGCAATTCGTGCCATTTTTGCACCTCCATTAATTAGACTGCCAGATTATCCCTGGCGCTGTTTGTGTTTCGGGTTCTCGCATATTACCATTACGCGGCCCTTGCGTTTAATTATCTTGCATTTATCACATATCTTTTTGACAGAAGGTCTGACTTTCATAACCTTAACCTCCACTTCTCAGCAGTTATATTTTACAATACGCAGAATTTATTTTGACCTCCACGTAATGCGTCCCTTTGTTAGATCATACGGCGACATCTCTACCGTTACCTTATCGCCTGGCAGTATGCGGATAAAATTCATTCGTAGCTTGCCGGATATATGCGCCAAAATGGTATGACCGTTCCCTATGTCTACTTTAAATGTCGCATTGGGCAGCGCTTCTGTTACTGTGCCCTCTACTTCAATCATATCTTGTTTTGACAATCAAATACCTCCTTCAGGCGTCTGCTTTCTCTTATTTCTCGCAATTTTCTTTTTATCTTTTTATCGGCCGACATTGTATCTTCATCTAAAACCATTTTTGTAAGCGTTATGTGCTTATAATTTTTTGATTTCGGCTTATCAAGACACCTGTCATTGCCGTTTACTAAATATACCCGGCTGTTGTCAAAATCGGCTACCGCCATAAATGTACCAGCATCACGGCCCGCTCTGATTTTCACTACGCGCCCTCTGCACAGCTCCATATCTTTCCTCCGTATCAGGGCTGTGTCAGTATCACCGGCCCGTCTGACGTTATTAGTACAGAGTGCTCAAAATGTGCCGACAACGAACCATCTCTCGTCACTACTGTCCATTTGTCTTTAAGCACCCTAACCTCCGGCTCGCCGAGATTTACCATCGGCTCAATCGCCAACGTCATGCCCGGTATCAGCCTTGGCCCATGCGACGGCCGGCCAAAGTTTGGAACCTCAGGCTCCTCATGAAGGCTCGCACCTACGCCGTGGCCGACATATTCTCGTACCACCGAGTAACCGCGCGCCTCGACATACTGCTGTACAGCATGGGATATATCGCCTATCCTGTTGCCGGCTACCGCCTTTTTTATTCCCTCATACAGGCTCTGCTCTGTAGCTTCCATAAGCCGCTTGGCTTCTTCTGATACATCGCCTGCGGCAAATGTGGCAGCGTTGTCGCCATTATAGCCGCCTATTTTTGCGCCGAGATCTATTGAAACTATATCGCCGTTTTTAATCTTGCGGTGGCCGGGTATGCCGTGTATTACCTCATTATTTATCGATATACACGCTGTACCCGGAAATCCGCCATATCCGAGAAAGTTCGGCTCGGCTCCCTGACTCTTTATATAATCATATGCCAGTTTGTCAATTTCAGCTGTAGTAACACCCGGCTCCACAGCCTCACCCGCCAATTTCAGCGCACCAGCTGATATGCGGCAGGCTTCTTTCATGGCCTCTATTTCTCTTTCATTCTTTATTATTATCATTTTTCTCAGCTTTCCAGGGCTTTAAGAGTAAGTCTCGTTGTGTCCTTAACTTCCTTTTGTCCTATCACAATAATGAGCTTGCCCTCTTTTTTATAAAAGGACTTTAACGGCTCTGTCTGTTTATGATATACCTCAAGCCTACTTTTTATTGTTTCCTCAGTGTCATCATCGCGAATAATAAGCTTCCCGCCGCATTTGTCACAGATGTTCTCCTTTTGCGGCTTGTTGTCGATTATATGATAAGAGGTCCCGCAGGCGGAGCAAACCCGCCTGCCGGTTATGCGACGTATTATTTCATCGTCTTCAACCTCTATTGATATAACTTTGTCTATTTTTACGCCCATTTTTTCCAATGCCTGAGCCTGAGGTATCGACCTTGGAAAGCCGTCAAGAATAAAACCGTTTTGACAATCATCCTGCACTATTCTCTCTTTGAGCACATCTATTACTATATCATCTGGTACTAACTGCCCTGCGTCCATATAGTCCTTGGCTTTAAGACCCGCCGGAGTACCTATCTTTATGTCCTCCCTAAGCAGATTCCCAGTTGATATCGCCGGTATGGAAAACGCATCGCGTATCGCATCCGCCTGCGTCCCCTTGCCGGCACCCGGCGCGCCCAAAAGTATAAGATTCATAAAACCTATCCCCTTCAGACTAATCCAAGAAACCTTTATAATGCCTCATAAGCATCTGAGATTCAAGCTGATTTACCGTATCAAGCGCAACGCCTACGACTATCAGTATCGACGTACCGCCAAGCGACACATTTATGCCGCCGACCGAACCTATTATTATAGGCAGTACAGCAATAACTCCAAGGAATAATGCGCCAACCAGCGTTATCTTTGAAAGTATCTTCGCTATAAAGTCTGAGGTCGGCTTGCCGGGTCTGTATCCCGGTATGGCGCCGTTGTTCTTGCGAAGGTTGTTCGCCATCTCTATCGGATTGTATTGGATTTGTACATAGAAATATGCAAAACCTATAATGAGCAGCAGATATACTATAGCATAAAATACGCTTCTGTAGCCCATTACTGAAAGCAGTCTGTACATAGTGCTTTCGGTGTTGCTCATAAATGAAAGTATTGTGCTCGGCAGTGCGAGTATAGAGCTGGCAAAGATTATCGGCATAACGCCCGACATGTTTACCTTTATTGGTATATGCGAGCTCTGTCCGCCGTACATCTTGCGTCCGACAACTCTCTTTGCATACTGCACTGGTATGCGGCGTTCGCCGTCTGTCATAAAGACGATGAAAACTATTACCGCAAAGAACACCAAAATTATCGCTATTACTGGAATATACATGTGGTAATCGAAGAAGTAGCTCCATAACGCTGCAAATGCCTGCGGAGCACGTGATAAAATACCCGCAAAAAGTATAATAGATATGCCGTTTCCGACGCCGCGGTTGTCTATCTGCTCGCCCAGCCACATTATAAGCGCAGACCCCGCTGTGAAGCACGCTATTATTACTATTCCGGCAAATATAAGATCAAACCAGCTGCTGCCTATGTTAAGATATCCTGCATTGCTAAGCATCATGAAATATCCAAAGCCTTGCAGCAGCGCTATTGCCATAGCAACTATTCGAGTTATCGTCGACAGCTTTTTCTGACCTTCCTCGCCTTCTTTTCTGAGGCGATCAAGAGCCGGAATTGCAACTCCCAACAGCTGTATTATAATTGAAGCATTAATATACGGCGTTACTGACATTGCAAACAATGCACCGTAGTTCATAGCGCCGCCGGTAAGTATATTAAGATAGCTGAAAAAGTCGCCGCCGGTTGTCGCACTATTGCTCAATGCATCAACGTCCACAAACGGAACCGGAATGTGTGAGCCTATTCTGAATATTACTATTATAAGCAGTGTAAATAATATCTTTTTACGAAGATCGACTAATTTCCAAGCGTTTTTCAGCGTCTGCAGCATTTACAGCACCTCCGCTTTACCGCCGGCCGCCTCTATCTTCTGCTTTGCAGACTCGGAAAAAGATGTGGCCTTTACAGTAAATTTCTTTGTAACATCCCCGTGTCCTATTATTTTTACGCCGTCTAAAGATTTTTTAATAATACCTTTTTCCATTAAGGACTGTGCATCAATAACGGCGCCGTCTTCAAACACATCAAGTGCAGATACATTAACAGCCGTATATTTCTTTGCAAAGATATTGTTAAACCCTCTTTTCGGTGATCTCATGTAGAATGGCATCTGGCCGCCTTCAAATCCCGGTCGTATGCTACCGCCTGAACGTGCTTTCTGACCTTTATGCCCTTTGCCAGCAGTTTTGCCCTGGCCTGAACCGGCACCGCGGCCTACACGCTTGCTCGGCCTGTTTGAGCCAGGTACCGGAGAAAGTTCATGTATTTTCATAGCTTGCACCTCCTTGCTTACGCTTCGGTTACCTCTACGAGGTGGCATATTTTCTTTATTTTGCCTTGTGTCTGCATATTATTGGGCTGAACAGTTTCATCACCTATTTTATGCAGCCCAAGAGCTTTTGCTGTAGCTATCTGCTTCTCGCCGGAGCCTATAAGACTTTTTATAAGTCTTACCTTTACGCTGCCCGACTTCTCGCTTGCTTTTTTGGTCGGCATTTCACTGCTCCCCCTTCTATACTAATATTTCTTTTACAGTCTTGCCGCGAATAGCCGCTACCTGCTCCGCATTGCGCAGAGATGCAAGACCTTTTACCGTAGCCCTTACAACGTTGTTCGGGTTGTTTGAGCGCAGTGCCTTTGAACGAATGTCTTTTATGCCTGCACACTCGAGCACGGCACGCACCGGACCGCCAGCGATAACGCCGGTACCTTCAACAGCCGGTTTGAGCAGAACAGAAGCTGCGCCAAACTCGCCCGTTACTTCGTGAGGTATCGTAGTGCCCTTTAAAGACACCGTTATCATATTTTTCTTTGCTTCTTCTATACCCTTGCGTATAGCGTCCGGAACCTCTGATGCTTTGCCAAGTCCAAAGCCTACTTTGCCTTCACGGTCGCCGACAACTACTAACGCCGAAAACTTGAATATACGTCCGCCCTTAACCGTTTTCGCAACACGGTTTATGGATACTACGCGCTCTTCTAATTCCTGTACTGCTGTTGCGTCAATGTTAGCCAAAAGTAATCTCCTCCTTTATCAGAACTTGAGTCCGCCCTCACGGGCGCCTTCGGCCAGCTCCTTGACGCGGCCGTGATAAATGTATCCGCCCCTGTCGAATACTACGTCTGTTATGCCTTTTTCAGCTGCACGCGCGGCTATCTTCGCGCCGACCTTGCGTGCCCCTTCTTTATTTGAGCCTTTGCCGTCAAAATCTTTTTCTACCGACGATGCGCTGCAAAGAGTTACTCCCTTTGTGTCATCTATTATCTGGGCATATATATGCGCCTCGGAGCGAAAAACATTCAGGCGCGGACGCTCTGACGTGCCGGTAATCTTTGCGCGGACACGCGTATGCCTCTTCTGACGAGACTTGTTGGAATCAGTCCTTGTTACCATTTAAATTCACTCCTTACTTCTTAGCTGCTTTGCCCTCTTTGCGGCGGACATATTCGCCAACATAGCGGATACCTTTGCCCTTATACGGCTCCGGCGGACGCTTGCCGCGTACTTCTGATGCAAACTGTCCTACCATCTGCTTATCCGGGCCGGATATTACTATTTGGTTTGCCGCCGGGACGTCTATTGTTATTCCTGGAATTTCCGGAACTATTACCTGATGTGAATATCCAAGGTTCATAACAAGATTTTTGCCCTGCTTCTGTGCACGATAACCTACGCCCTGTATTTCCAGCGCCTTGGAGTAGCCGTTCGTCACGCCTTCTACCATATTCGCTATGAGTGTGCGGGTAAGTCCATGCAGAGCGCGGTTTTCCTTTTCATCATCAGGACGCTTAACCGTAATCTCTTCCTTGGTTACTTCAATTATCATATTCTCATGAAATGTCTGCGTAAGCGTGCCCTTGGGACCCTTTACCGTCATTTCATGGCCATTGAGCTTTACATCCACACCTGCAGGTATAGCTACGGGTTTTCTACCTATTCTCGACATGTAAAATCCCCCTTACCATACAAATGCAAGTACTTCGCCGCCTACATTCTCGCGACGAGCCTGCTTGTCTGTCATAATACCTTTCGATGTAGAAAGGATTGCTATGCCAAGTCCCTTAAGAACCTTGGGCATATTTTCAACATCGGTGTATATGCGCAATCCGGGCTTCGAAACCCTTCTGAGCCCTGTTATGGCCTGTGTCTTGTTCTCTCCGTACTTAAGTACGACGCGGATTATGCCCTGCTTGCCGTCTTCTATGACACTGAAGCTCTTTATATAGCCTTCATCGAGCAGAATCTGCGCTATCGCCTTCTTCATGTTTGAGGCGGGTATATCAACCGATTCGTGCCTTGCGGAATTCGCATTGCGTATTCTTGTCAGCATATCGGCTATAGTATCGGTTATCTGCATGCCATTAACCTCCTTTGCGTATGCTTTTTACCAGCTTGCCTTCTTTACGCCGGGAATTTCACCTTTGTATGCAAGCTCTCTGAAACAAATGCGGCATATACCGTATTTGCGAAGATAAGCGTGCGGGCGGCCGCATATTTTGCAGCGGTTGTACTCCCTTGTAGAGAACTTTGCCGGTCTCTTCTGTTTAATCTTCATAGATGTCTTTGCCATATCTTCGCCTCCTTACTTTGAAAACGGAGCGCCCAACATCGTGAGCAGCTCTTTGCACTCTTCGTCCGACTTCGCTGTCGTTACGAAGTTTATGTCCATGCCGCGTATCTTGTCTATCTTGTCAAAATCTATTTCCGGGAAAATAAGCTGCTCTTTAAGACCCATTGAGTAATTTCCTCTTCCGTCAAAGGAGTTCGGATTTATTCCTCTGAAGTCCCTAACCCTCGGAAGGGCGAGTGAGAACAGCCTGTCGACAAAATCGTACATACGGTCGCCGCGCAGCGTTACCTTTGCGCCTATCGGGTGACCTTCCCTCAGCTTGAAGTTAGCTACCGACTTTTTTGCCTTGCATATTACAGGACGCTGGCCGGTTATTACACTGAGGTCGTTTAATATGGCATCCATAACCTTTGAATTGTCTTTCGCTTCGCCACATGATACATTGATGATTACTTTATCGAGCTTCGGAATCTGCATAACACTCTTGTATGAGAATTTCTTCATCAATGCTGGTGCGGCTTCGTTCATATAATAATCCCTAAGCCTTGACATGTCATGTTTCCTCCTCTGCTTACAGTGTAGCGCCGCACTTTTTGCATATGCGGTCCTTTGTACCATCTTCGTTTATTTTCTTGCCGACACGCGTCGGTTTGTTGCATTTGGGGCATACTATCTGCACCTTGCATGCATATATGGCGCTTTCCGCCTTTACTATGCCGGACGGATCGCCTGCCTTGCGCGGCTTTACATGCTTTGATACCATGTTGCGCCCCTCGACAATGACCTTGCCCTCTTTCGGGCTTACGCCAATGACCTTACCGGTCTTGCCGCGGTTAGTGTCCTTGTCGCCCGTCATTATCATAACGGTATCGCCATTTTTTATATTTAACTTGTTTTTCATACTCGTACCTCCTTAAAGCACTTCAGGAGCAAGAGAGAGTATTTTTGTGTAATCTTTCTCTCTCAGTTCTCTTGCGACTGGGCCAAAGATACGGGTACCTCTGGGGTTTTTGTCTTCTCTTATAATAACGGCGGCATTATCATCAAATCTTATATATGTGCCGTCATCGCGCCTAATGCCTCGAACCGAGCGCACTACGACAGCTTTGACAACATCGCCCTTTTTGACCGCGCCGCCCGGCGCTGCCTTTTTTACAGATGCGATGATAACATCACCGATACCTGCATACCTCCTGCCGGAACCGCCAAGCACGCGAATGCACATAATTTCCTTCGCGCCGGTGTTGTCGGCCACTTTGAGGTAACTCTGCTGCTGTACCACAGTGTCTTCCTCCTTTGTTCAGGCTTATTTTGCCTTCTCGATAATATTTACTACGCGCCATCTCTTGTCCTTTGAGAGAGGACGTGTTTCCATCACCTGAACACGGTCGCCTATGCCGCACTCGTTTTTCTCGTCGTGGGCCTTTATCCTGACCGTATTTCTGATTATCTTTTTATACAGAGGGTGCCTTTTGCTGTCTTCTATAGCAACTACTACTGTTTTGTCCATCTTGTCGCTTACAACACGGCCGACCTTCTGCTTTCTGAGATTTCTGTCACTCACTTACATGCCCTCACTTTCTTACGATTCAGCGCCGTTAAGTTCCTGCTCCCTGAGTATCGTCTTCACACGAGCAATATCCTTTTTAACGGCTTTGATGCGCATAGGGTTTTCAAGCTGGTTGATGGCATGCTGGAACCTAAGTTTAAAAAGCTCATCCTTGAGGTCTACAAGCTGCTTGTTCAGCTCTTCGGCAGATTTTGTCTTTAAATCCTTAGCTTTCATTATTGCTCACCACCCGTCTCGTCTTGCTTCTTTACAAATTTGCATTTTATTGGCAGCTTGTGGGATGCAAGTCTCATAGCCTCGCGGGCTAAGTCCTCGCTAACGCCGCCGCGCTCAAACATAACACGGCCCGGCTTTACTACCGCCACCCAGTATTCCGGTGAACCTTTACCGGAACCCATGCGGGTCTCGGCAGGCTTCTGCGTAATCGGCTTGTCAGGGAATATCTTTATCCATACCTGACCGCCGCGCTTGATGTAACGTGTCATGGCAACACGGGCCGCCTCTATCTGTGCGGATGATATCCATGCCGGCTCAAGTGCCTGCAGGCCGTACTCGCCATAGGTTATTGTGTTTCCGCGGGTCGCCTTGCCCTTCATGCGGCCTCTCTGGACCCTGCGGTATTTAACGCGCTTTGGGAGCAGCATTGCGTTTGCCTCCTTCCCTGCGTGAAGGCCGCCTTACGTCCTGCAGAAGCTCGCCCCTGTATATCCAGGTCTTTACGCCTATGCGGCCGTAAGTCGTATTTGCCTCAGCAAATCCATAGTCTATGTCAGCCCTCAGTGTCTGCAGAGGGATTGTTCCCTCATGATAATGTTCTGTTCTGGCTATTTCAGCACCGCCGAGACGGCCTGATACCTGTGTCTTTATACCCTTTGCGCCAAGCTTCATAGCGCGGCCTATGGCCTGCTTCATAGCGCGGCGGAAAGATATACGCCTCTCAAGCTGTGCGGCTATATTCTCCGCTACAAGCTGTGCGTTGAGGTCGGGGTTTTTTACCTCGACAATGTTTATCGATACCGGCTTGTTAAGCACTTTTTCGCACTTTGCCTTAATCTTTTCGATTTCAGCACCGTTGCGGCCTATTACCATACCGGGCTTCGCGCAGTGAATAAAGATGCGCACGCGGGATGCGGCACGCTCAATTTCTATCTTCGGTACGCCGGCGCCGTAAAGGTCTTTTTTCAGCATCTTGCGCAGATTATAGTCTTCTACCAGGGTGTCGCCGAATTCGTTCTTCTTCGCAAACCAGCGTGAGTCCCAGTTTTTTATGACGCCTACGCGTAAACCGTGCGGGTTAACTTTCTGGCCCATCTATTTTCCTCCTCATACAGATTCTTCCATTTCCCTTAGCACAAGGGTGATGTGAGATGTCCTTTTGTTTATACGGTATGCGCGTCCGTGCGCCCTTGGACGTATCCTCTTGAGTATCGGACCCGGGCCAACGTGGCAATACGCCACATAAAGCCTCGACACATCCATATTGTGATTGTTCTCGGCATTCGCCATTGCAGATTTTAAAAGCTTTATTAAATACTCGCACGCAGCCTTAGGCGTATGTTTGAGTATTGCCATGGCTTTGTCCGCCGGCTGATTGCGTATAAGGTCCAGCACTATCTGTACTTTGCGGGGCGATATACGCGCATATGTCAGAACCGCTTTTGATTCCATAGTCTAAACTCTCCTTTCTACGCCTGTTTATTTGCCTTTTGTGGCTGTCGTCTTAGAGCCTGCGTGACCCTTAAATGTCCTCGTAGGGGCAAATTCGCCCAGCTTGTGGCCTACCATGTCTTCCGTTACATATACCGGAACATGCTTGCGTCCGTCGTGTACCGCGAAGGTATGGCCGACAAAATCAGGGAATATGGTAGATGAGCGGCTCCAAGTCTTAAGCACGCGCTTCTCGCCGCTGTTGTTCATTTCCTGAACGCGCTTTAAAAGTACAGGTTGTACATATGGTCCTTTTTTAACACTTCTTCCCATTACTCGGTTCCTCCCTTCGACTATTTAGTGCCGCGACGTTTTACTATAAGCTTATCTGACTGCTTATGATTCTTGCGGGTCTTATATCCAAGCGCCGGCTTGCCCCACGGTGTTACAGGGCCGGGACGTCCTATCGGAGACTTGCCCTCACCACCGCCGTGCGGGTGGTCAACCGGGTTCATGACCGAGCCGCGCACCGTAGGCCTTATGCCCATGTGACGCTTGCGGCCGGCTTTGCCGAGGCTTGCATTTTCTTTCTCTATGTTGCCGACCTGGCCTATTGTCGCCATGCAGTTGTCGGGAACATTTCTAAGCTCGCCCGACGGCAGTCTTAGAAGTGCAAGCTTGCCTTCCTTAGCCATGAGCTGAGCCATGTTGCCGGCGCTGCGAGCCAGCTGGCCGCCCTTGCCGGGATGAAGCTCGACGTTGTGTACGAAAGTACCTGTCGGAATTGCGCTAAGCGGCATGGCGTTGCCGGTCACGATATCGTGGCCGGGACCGTTTATAACGGTGTCGCCAACCTTCAGGCCGTTCGGGGCTAAAATGTAGCTCTTCTCGCCGTCTTCATACTGTATAAGAGCAATGTGCGCTGTACGGTTCGGGTCGTATTCTATTGTTAATACCTTGGCCGGCACATCGAACTTAAGTCTCTTAAAGTCTATAACTCTGTACTTACGGCGATTTCCGCCGCCGCGATGACGAACGGTTATTCTGCCGTAGCTGTTGCGGCCGGAATTCTTTTTAAGCGGCTGCAGCAGGCTTCTCTCCGGTCCGGTCTTTGACAGGCCGGAATAATCGATAACCGACATCCCTCTTCTGCCGGGAGTCGTCGGCTTGTAATGTTTAACTGGCATTCGGATTCACTCTCCTCTTATTGGCTTTGCGGGGCATGCCCTACCCCATATGTGCCTCATAGGCAAATTACATCATGCTCTCAAAGAACTCTATCTTCTTGGAGTCCTCAGTAAGCGTTACAGTGGCCTTCTTCCAGCTGGCTGTGTAGCCCTCGTTGCGGCCCATGCGGCGCTTCTGTCCGCGAACATTCGCTGTATTTACCTTTTCTACCTTTACATCAAACAGCTCTTCAACTGCTTTTGCTATCTCTACCTTGTTAGCGTCCTTCGCAACTTTAAAGGTATATTTTCTCTGATCGGCTGTGCCCATCGTCTTTTCGGTTATAACAGGCGATATTACAATATCCTGTGCTATTTTCATTGGGCATATACCTCCTCAATCATAGCGACAGCGTTTTTCACTATAATAAGAGTATCGGCGTTTATTATGTCGTAGGTGTTTATTGTGTTTGCCTGCGCGACTTTTACGCCCTCTATATTACGTGCGCTGTACACAGCTTTTTTGTCGTTGCTGTCTAAAACTATAAGAACTTTTTTCCCTGCGCCAAGTGCGCTGAGCATAGCCGCTATAAGCTTTGTCTTATAATCATCGGCTACAAGCTCGTTAAGCACTATAAGGTCGTTGGTAAGAACCTTGTCAGACAACGCAGACTTAATCGCAAGCTGCCTTTGCTTTTTATTCATATCCTGACGATAGCTCCTCGGCTTAGGTCCTAAAGCTATGCCGCCATGCTGCCACTGCGGAGCCCTTATCGAGCCCTGTCTTGCGTGGCCGGTGCCCTTCTGCCTCCACGGCTTTTTACCGCCGCCGGTTACTTCAGACCTTGTAAGCGTCGACTGCGTCCCAGAGCGCTGATTGGCCAGGTAAGCGACAACAGCCATGTGCATTACCGCTGCGTTGGGCTCTATACCAAATACGGCATCGCTGAGGGTCATTTCCTCAACCTTTTTGCCCGCCATATCCATTACTGCTACATTAGGCATTGTATACTCTCCTTCCCTTACGCTCTCTTAACGCTGTCAGATATTACAACTATGCCGCCTTTTGGGCCGGGAACGGCGCCTTTAACGGCTATAATGTTGTTCTCAGCGTCTACCTTGACAACATCAAGATTCTGTACTGTCACACGCTCGTTGCCGAGATGTCCGGACATCTTCTTGCCCTTGAACACGCGGGACGGCGTGCTGTTCATACCTATAGAACCGCCCTTTCTGGCAACAGGACCTGTACCGTGCGATTCCTTAAGCCTTGCAAAGTTCCATCTTTTGATAACGCCGGCGTAGCCTTTACCCTTGCTGCGTCCGACGACGTCTACGCGCTCGCCCTCTGCAAAGATGTCCGCCTTTATAAGGTCGCCTACGTTCAGAGCAGATACATCATCATATCTGAACTCTCTCAGTACGCGCTTCGGCGCTACATCAGCCTTGGCGAAATGGCCCTTTAATGGCTTCTTAACCTTGTCGGCCTTCATGTCGCCGTATCCTATCTGTACCGACTCATACCCGTCTTTTTCCATAGTCTTCTTCTGGACGACTACGCACGGTCCGGCCTCTATGACAGTAACGGGAATAAATTTGCCGTTCTCGTCAAAGATTTGAGTCATGCCGAGTTTTTTGCCTATTATGCTCTTCTGCATAATCCTTTCCTCCTTTGGTTATTGGTTGGCGTTTGCCAACTTGACCTGAAGCCGCAGAAATTACAGCTTCATTTCTATTTCTACGCCGGCCGGAAGCTCTAAGCCTGTCAAAACTTCAACGGTCTTGTTTGATGGGCGTAAAATATCAATTAATCTCTTGTGCGTGCGCATTTCAAACTGCTCACGGCTGTCCTTGTACTTGTGTACCGCGCGGAGTATCGTTACAACTTCCTTCTCCGTCGGCAGCGGCACCGGCCCAGATACGCGGGCGCCTGTGCGCTTAACCGTCTCGACTATCTTGTCGGCCGCCTGATCCACAAGCTTGTGGTCATATCCCTTTATCCTTATTCTGATTTTTGCTTTTACTGCCACTTACGTCGCCTCCCAAAAATTTTAGATGGCGGGCTTGCTAAAAACTTTACATTGTGCCGGGTGTTTCATCCATCACAATGATAAAACCGGACCAGCCACAGGGCTGTATCCGGGTCTTCAGCCTTCATATACACATTATAATAGTATATGATAATTTCGCCCGGTTTAAAATCGGACATACTCCGCGATAATTCCCCGTCTCAGAGGACGGCCACCTACCGCATCAACGCATATCAACGCACACTACCACAGCATGCTTGATAATATTATCACACTATTGGCCATATTGCAAGCACTTTTTTCATCTTTTTATCATTATTCCCCATAAAATTTTCCGCCGAGCTTAGACCCGGCGGATACCTTTAAATTTAAACAAACGGATTGTCGTCTATTCTCTTTTTCATCTTCTTTACGCTGTCCGACTTATTATCGATTAAATCCTGATTATCATAGCTATTATAGTTATTGTCTCCATAAAAATCGCCATTATAATCATCATAGCCAGATTGCTGTACATCAGACGGCTCGTTATCCATATTAAAGTCGTCGTCAAAATATCTGTCGTCTATATAGAAGTCTTCATGCTCCCCATCTTCAGATATTCCTTCGCCGTCTGCATCTACTCCGGTTCCATCCTCATCGCTATATATCATTTCATCCTCACCAACAAGCCCCTTGCGGTAACGCTCAAGCTTAGCGTCAGCAGCCTTTTGGAGCTTGCGCTGCCTGTAAGCGTTGACATTTACAAATATGAGTACACCTACGGATAATACAATAAGAACTATGGGCAGCCATATCCAAGACTTAATACTTGATATCCCTCCGCCGGATCCACCCGCCTGGCTACTGCTTACTTCACTTGAAGTGACCGTGCCGGCTGCCGCAGATTCAGATGAACTGGCCAAGCTGCTTGCCCGCGAAGAGCTGCTGCTCTCTTCATCTGACTCGCTACCCTCGCTTGATTCAGCGCGTGACGATGAAGAGACCCTAGATGATGTACGTGATGACGACGGCCGCGATGAAGATGAAGGACGAGATGATGACGACGGCCGTGATGATGAGGATGGTCTTGATGATGACGAGGGACGAGAGCTCTCTGCCGGGGCTTCGGATGATTCTGTCGGCTGAGACGAAACCGTTTCAGAAGAAGAGGAGCTTTCAACTGAAGATTCGGCAGGCTCTGATGTCGGCTCAGAAGTTACTGACGATGGCTGCGAATCGCTTGATGTTACTGATGAAGAGCCGCTGGAGTCTTCTTCAGCAAATGTCCATATTGTAGCAGAAAGCAGCATAACCACCACAAGCGTATAAATCGCCGCAACTTTTCCTGACCGAGACAAAAGAACCACTCCTAATGCTTTTATAAATTCGTAAATGCTATTTTATCACTTTATATTCCTTTTTACAACCATAAATATTATTTATTTACAAGGTATTAAAATTTAATAAGCCTTTCCCCAATAAACAAGAGCTTTCGCTTTTTTGCCGCAGCAAATACAAGTATCCGACACGTGTTCCTCTTCAAAAGGCATGCAGCGCGAGGTTACGCCGGTCTCTTCCTTTATTTTTTCCTCACATTCCCTGTCGCCGCACCACATGGCTTTTACAAAGCCGTTGCCGCGCTCGAATATTTCCTTAAATTCATCATATGTCTTTGCCGTAAAGGTCATGTCGTTAAGCCGCTTCTCTGCCGTTTTGTACATATTCATATGGATTTCATCAAGCAGGCGCGGTATCTCTCTGTCAAGGCTGTTTAGCGGCACAATTGATTTCTCACCCGTGTCGCGGCGCACTAATACGCACTGCTCGTTTTGCAAATCACGCGGACCTATTTCAAGCCTGAGCGGCACGCCGCGCATCTCATACTCGGCGAACTTCCAGCCCGGCGACTGCTCTGATAAATCTATTTCTGCTCTTGCATAGCTTGATATGTCCTGCTTTATCTTCTCGGCCGCTTCCTTTACGCCCGGCTTGTGCGAGGCCACCGGCACGACTATAACCTGACACGGAGCTATCCTCGGGGGCAGTTTCAGTCCGCTGTTGTCGCCGTGCGACATTATTATTGCACCTATTATTCTTGTGCTCATGCCCCACGAAGTCTGCATGGGATAATTTATTTTGTTGTCGCGGCCGGTAAAGGTTATATTAAAGGGGCGAGAGAATTTATCGCCGAAATAATGCGACGTTCCCGCCTGAAGCGCCTTGCCGTCGTGCATTATCGCCTCTACCGTATAAGTATCGACGGCGCCGGCAAATTTCTCCTTTTCCGTCTTCTTGCCCTTTATAACCGGCATGGCTAAAACATCACGGCAGAAATCGGCATAAACGTTGAGCATCCTGAAAGTTTCGGCAACGGCGTCCTCCGCCGTTTCGTGTATAGTATGCCCCTCTTGCCAGTAAAATTCGCGTGAACGAAGAAACGGGCGTGTGGACTTCTCCCATCTTACTACGCTGCACCACTGATTATATAATTTCGGCAAATCACGCCATGAATGCACTATGTGGGAATAATGCTCGCAAAACAGCGTTTCAGATGTTGGACGAATACAGAGCGGCTCCGCCAGCTTTTCACCGCCGCCGTGAGTAACGAGCGCCACTTCCGGAGCAAATCCCTCAACATGCTCCTTTTCTTTCTGCAAAAAGCTTTCCGGTATAAGCATCGGCATAAGGACATTTTCATGCCCTTTTTCCTTAAACCTTTTGTTAAGCTCACTTTGGATATTTTCCCATATGGCAGTGCTGTACGGACGCAATACCATAAACCCACGCAGACTGGAGTAATCTACCAACTCCGCCTTTGTAACAACATCGGTATACCACTGCGCAAAGTCCTCCTCCATTGGAGTTATCGCTTCTACCATCTTTTTCTCGTCCACTTATATTTCCCCTTTCAAACAGGCGTATGCACAAAAGCAATAAATTATATACATTCCGCATACTTTTCATGACCGCAAGGCCGCGTTCCTGTTCCGCGTTTTATCACATGATTTTTATTATATTATAATTATTTGTTTTTTTCAATATAATGCATTAATCGACATTTTAACTTATTGCAATATGTATTTTTGCCTCTCGAGCAGCATTAATTCATAATTAATTATAATGAGTATATTACCATACATAAATTGGTCAGGCCTGCTTTCAGTATGCATTATTTTTTCATTGAGATTCTGCTTAACTTCTTATCTAATACATACTTCCCATTTTTAGCATAAATTAATAGATAAATGCAAGTCACGCGCTTGAGAAACGTGCAAATTTTGAATATGCTGATGTAAATAAGTACGCTAAAACTGCATGCATATTATGTCATTCGCTAATTGGTATTATCCCACCCGACTTATATAATGTCGAAAAAATTATTAAATATCAGATTTCACAGATTCTAAAATATTTTTATGACAGATTAGAGTAGTTTACTGCATTAAAAACATCAAATATTGCAAATGCCTACAAGCACCGTGGCTTAAAAATGATTACATCCATTATATTCAATTTCTGATAATCTTATATAACTCTTCAAAATGCATTTCAAAGGCTTCGCTGTCAAAGCTTTTATTCGCAAATAAAGCTCTAAATTCCACTTTATGAGTGTAAAGAAAAAGACGTCCACAAGCTATGCGGACGCCGTATTATAAAGCAAAAGCTCAATTATTTGTTTGCCTCTACATACTTAACAAGGTCGCCGACAGTCTTCATTTTCTCAACATCTTCATCCGGCACCTCTATATCAAATTCATCTTCCATTGTCATAAGCAGATCAACAACGTCCAGACTGTCCGCGCCAAGATCATCTATTATTGATGATTCCATTGTTACAGTGTCTTCCTCAATATCCAGCTGCTGACAAAGAATTTCCCTAATTTTCTCAAATACCATTTAATATATCCCCCTTAAAATAATCGGACCGTCTGTGGACAAATCCGTTGGTGTGTGATATTATCTTTCTACGACTAACTTGCATAAATAATATGAGATTTTTCACTTAATGTCAATACCCTTAATAATATTTTTTATGTCTGATTTGTAAAGATTTAATCTTTAAAATATATTTTTTTGCTGAGCCGTCTTTAGAAAAGGCCTGTGTTGGTCCGGCGTCTAGCCGATATGCCTCACTTAGTTTAGTCGTTTTATAATTTTATATTCTTTGCTTTTGGAGATGATTTTATGTCTTTAAATAAATATGCAATAATAGGCTTTCCACTTGGTCACAGTATGTCGCCGTTTATTCACCGTCGGCTTTTTGATATTTCCGGTATAAGCGCCCAATACGATATGCTTGAAATACGTCCCGAGGAGCTGGAAAATAAGTTTGAGCTTTTAAAGACATACAACGGATTTAACGTCACTATTCCTCACAAAATCAGCATAATTAAAATGTGCGACAGCACCTCCGGCGTAGCCGCGCTGTACTCTTCTGTCAACTGCGTAAAATGCGATGGTGAAATTACCGGCTACAACACCGACGCCGAGGGCTTTCTTAAAACTTTCGAGCATTATGGCGTTAAGCTTTCCGGCAATGTGGCTATTTTGGGCGCCGGCGGCGTCGCCAGAACAGCCCTTTACGAATGCGCCGCCAAGGGGTGCTGCATAACTATAGCGGTAAGGGAATCGAGTATAGCGTCCGCAAAAAAGCTTGCTTTGGAGGTAAGCGAGAAAATTGACGGAGCAAATATTACCGTCTCACTTCTCAGCCAGCTTACGGGAGAATATAATACAATTATAAATGCTACTCCAGTTGGAATGTATCCCAATATATATGCGATGCCGGTACAAAGCGATGTAATAGATGGGTGCAGCGCCGTTTTCGATTTAATCTACAACCCAGGCGAAACCAAACTTTTAAAAGTCGCCAGAGAAATGGGGAAAAAGGCAATGGGCGGCATGCCTATGCTCGTGTGGCAGGCGGCAGCGGCACACAAAATCTGGTACGGCGCAAGCTTTAGCCGCGAAGATATCAACACGCTTATCGACGATTCAAATGCGTATATGGACAAGCATTTCCGGCACTAAAACGCACGGAGGGTTTAAATTGATAGATACTAAAAGCATGTTTAAAAATTGGGTGCTAAATGAAGAAAAGCTGTTTAAATTTGGCTTTTTGCAGGGCGACGGCGGCTTTTACACCTCACGCAGTATAATGCACGGCCAGTTTAAGGCGGAGGTCTATATATCCGACAAAGCGGAGGTTTCTGTAAAGGTTTATGAGGCTGAAAGCGGGCAGGAATATTCGCCGGCGTATGTGGTAGGCGTTTGCGGCTCGTTTGTAGGCGAGGTAATAAATGAATGCGAGGAGCAGCTAAGGCTTATTGCTGAAAACTGCTTTGACTATGAAGCTTTTAAAAGTCCACAGGCCAAAGAGATTATAGAATACGCTTACAGCAGGTATAACGATATGCTGGAGTTTTTGTGGGACAAATTTCCCAACAACGCTGTTTTGCGGCGGAAAGACACCAAAAAGTGGTACGCTGCTTTTATGACGGTAGAAAAATCCAAGCTGGGTATTAACTCAGGCGGCACGGTCGAAATAATAGATATGCATGCGCTGCCGGAGGATGTCGATATATGGATAAGAGAAAAAAGCTGCCTTCCGGCATATCATATGAACAAAAAGCACTGGTACACCATTTGTTTAGATAACTCAGTTTTATCAGACGACATATGCAGAAAACTTGATATAAGCTATATGCTTGCAAAATAGGCGGCAGCTAAAATCAGCGTGCAGCTACAATTTATCATACTGGGAGGATATTATGCCGAATATTACGCTATGCGGATTTATGGGCAGCGGCAAAACCACCGTCGGCAAAGCGCTTGCCAAAATATTAAACTACGTATTTATAGACACCGACGCTGAAATTGAAAAGCGCGCCGGTATAAAAATATCTGAAATATTTGAAAAGCTGGGTGAAGCGGCTTTTCGTCAAATGGAGAGCGATATTATAAAAGAGCTTGCCCGTTTTGATAATCAGGTAATATCCGTCGGCGGCGGCGCCGTGATAAATAAAGAAAATGCGCGCAAGCTTAAATCTTGCAGCACGGTGGTATTTCTCGATATAGACGCCGAAACCGTAATAAAAAGGCTCGGCGGCGATAACACGCGGCCGCTGCTTGCCGGCCCGGACAAGCGTAAGAAAGTAACCCAGCTTCTCTCACAGCGCCGCCCGTTATATATTTCAGCCGCTGATGTAATAATAGACGGGCGCGCAAATGCAAAAACAATCGCGGAAAAAATTGCTGAAAACCTACAAATTTGTGGTTGACAAATACATTTGTATATTTTATAGTATTTGTGAAGGCAGCGGATTATACATCCGCATAATTTAATTGGAGACTGACCTGTATGCATATTTCAAACGCAAAAGTTAATTTTTTCTTTTTTAGCTTTCCTTGCTTTTGGCAGGGCTATTTTGCGTTTGGGAAATACAGGCCGTGAGATTATAAAACCGTAAGATTTTCGGGAGCTCATGGCAGTGGGCTCCTATTTTTATGCGGTGGGAGCCCTGAGGCGTCCCCATAAATGCATTGCCTGTCAAAATTTAGCGCAGGCTTCTTGCCGCGTAAAAAGGAGTTATTTTTATGATAATTGTACTTAAAGACGGGATTGGAAAGGATAAAATAAAAGCCTTTTCTGACGAACTCAGCCGCGACTATGGCGTAAAGGTAAACTCATGGTTCGGCACTCATTCGACGGTGCTTGGACTTATCGGCGACACGCAATCGGTAGACATTGAGCGCGTTCAGGCAAACGATATTGTCGATACGGTAAAGCGTGTTCAGGAGCCGTATAAAAAGGCCAACCGCAAATTTCATCCGGATGACACGGTTATAGAGGTCGCCGGACGCAAAATAGGCGGCGGAAATCTTGCTATTATTGCTGGTCCATGCTCGGTAGAAAACCGCGACCAGATATGCGGCATAGCCGAGCGCGTTAAGGCCGCCGGAGCGTCGTTTTTGCGCGGCGGCGCATTTAAGCCGCGCACTTCGCCGTACTCTTTCCAGGGTCTTAGAGCAGAAGGCATTGAACTGCTGTTGGAGGCGAAAAAGCAGACAGGATTGCCTATTGTAACGGAAATAATGAGCATTAATCACATTGACCTTTTCGCCGATGTCGATATAATTCAGGTGGGGGCCCGCAACATGCAGAACTTTGAGCTGCTTAAGGCGCTGGGCGCGACCGGAAAGCCTATACTGTTAAAGAGAGGGCTTGCCAATACAATTGAAGAAACGCTTATGAGCGCTGAATATATTATGAGCGCGGGAAATGAAAAAGTAATTCTCTGCGAGAGAGGCGTACGCACCTTTGAGGACTATACCCGCAATACGCTTGACATATCGGCGGTGCCGGTATTTAAAAAGCTATCACATCTGCCGGTTATAGTCGACCCGTCGCACGCATCCGGTATTGACTGGCTGGTTGAGCCGCTGAGCCTTTCTGCCGTGGCCGCCGGCGCCGACGGGCTCATAATAGAAGTTCACAACGACCCGCCTCACGCTTTATCCGACGGTGCGCAGTCGGTAACTCCCGACGCATTTGATGTTATAGCCAAAAAAGTATTTCACCTTAAAAAAGCACTGGCAGATCTTTAGAAATCCAGTATACATCTAACGGCGTCGCAATAACAGCGCTCGCTATTATCATAAAGTCATCGGACGATGAGGCGCCGCTCTTATGAAATAATTAAAATAAAAGCAAGGATAAATTCTATGAATATTGCAATAATAGGGCTTGGACTTATCGGCGGCTCTCTTGCCAAAGCCATAAAATTACATACCGGCCATAAAGTATATGCTGTTGACAAAAATCCCGCGGTGCTTTCCGCTGCGGTCGACTGCGGCGCTGCCGACGCTGTAATATCAGATACAAAGCAGCTTGACGCCATGGATGTTGTCATAGTTTGTTTATATCCGGGCGACACTGTCGATTTTGTGCGAAATAACGCTGGAAATTTTAAAAGCGGCGGTATTGTCATAGACACGTGCGGTATAAAATCTGAAATTTGCAGTGAATTAAACGACATAGCTGCGAAAAACGGCTTTTGCTTTATAGGTGCGCATCCTATGGCGGGAAGCGAGAAGTCGGGATTTGGCGCAAGCAAAGCCGACTTATTTAACGGCGCAAGCTTTATTATAACTCCCGCCGACGGCAGCAGTCCCGCTGTAAAGCTTATATCAGATTTAGCTTTGCAGATAGGCTTCGGCCGTGTGGTAACCGCGACGCCGGAATATCATGACAAAATGATAGCCCTTACCTCGCAGCTGCCGCATGTGCTGGCCTGCTCATATGTGCTTGACCCCGATGCTGAGCATCATATGGGATTTTCCGGCGGCTCGTTCCGCGACGTTTCACGCGTCGCAGAAATAAACGACAGGCTATGGAGCGAACTGTTCCTTAAAAATTCCGCTCCGCTTATAGAGAAAATTGACAGCCTTATAAATAATCTCAGCCTGTTTAAAGAGTATATATCGAGCGGAGACAGTGAAAAGCTGCGCTGTCTGCTTGCATCGGCCAGAGAAAAGAAGGAGAGCATAGATAAATGAGAAAGCTTACGATAAATGTTAAACCTCCATATGACGTCGTTGTGGGCGGCGGCCTGCTTGATGATGCCGGAAAGCTGATATCAGAAGTAGTGCGCGGCACAAAGGCGCTCATAATAAGTGATTCCAATACGGCTCCTCTTTATGGCAAAAGGGTTGCCGACTCTTTAAGCAGCGAGGGACTTGACGTTTATACGCATATTTTTGAAGCTGGAGAAAAGAACAAGACGGTGAAAACTGTGTGGGACATGCTGGAAGCGGCAGCATCACACGGTCTTACCCGTTCTGACGCAATAATAGCACTTGGCGGCGGCGTTACCGGCGATATGGCCGGCTTTGCCGCCGCTGTTTATTTAAGAGGCATAGATTATATACAAATACCTACTACGGTTATAGCACAGTCTGATTCCTCCGTCGGCGGAAAAACCGGCTGCGACCTCACATATGGCAAAAATCTTGCCGGCGCCTTTAAGCAGCCGCGGCTTGTTATAATTGATTCAAACACGCTTAATACGCTGCCGCAGCGCTATAAATCGGACGGCATGGCTGAGGTAATAAAGCACGGACTTATCGCATCGCCAGAGCTCTTCGACATTATTGAGAATGGCAGTCTTGATATGGATGATGTACTTTATCGCAATGTGGACATAAAGCGCTCGTTTGTAGAGGCAGATGAGTTTGACACCTCTGAGCGCATGAAGCTCAATTTCGGTCACACCATGGGGCACGCTATTGAGAAATATTATAATTTTACCGGCCCGTCACACGGCGAAGCCGTCGCCATGGGTATGGTTATCGCCGCCAAGGCCGGTGAAAGCGCCGGACTCACCAAAAAAGGCACGGCAGAGCGGATATGCTCGGTACTTAAGCAGTATAATCTGCCGACGGCGACTAAGGCTCCGGCGGACAAATTAATAGAGATTGCCGCCCTTGATAAAAAGAGAATGGGTGATATAATTAATTTTATACTGATATCAGACATAGGTCATGCATTTATACATAAGCTGCGCGCCGCCGAGCTTTCAGACTTTTTGCAGGGGGCTTTTTAGTGAACAAGGTTATTATAGAAAAAAGTCCGCTGCACGGAAGAATAATGCTGCCGCCGTCAAAGAGCTGCATGCATCGGGCGATTATATGCGCGGCTTTGTCTTCCGGAAAAAGCACCGTTGGACCCATTATACTGTCTGACGATATAATACGCACGATTAATGCGGTAACGGCGCTGGGCGCTGCGGTAAGCCTCAGAAAATATGAGGCGGGGACGGCGGACGGCAGTATGTCCGGCTCTGTTAAGGGAGCCTTGCCGCAAGGCAGCTGCAAAAATGATGAGTTAAAGTCCGGCGATATTCTGCGCGGCGAAAGGCAAGCAGGCTCTTTGCCGGATGATGCAGGATATGCAGTCACAGGCAGCGGCAGCAACACGAATTTATGTGGATTTAATAATTTGACTGATATCTGCGGCGCGAATTTCAGCAGTGATTTTACCGCCGGCCGGCTGTTTTACGCCGATATAACGGGTATAAGCGTACCCGAGGCGGCGGCCGACATAGACTGCGGCGAGTCCGGCTCTACACTCAGATTTATGATACCTGTAGCCGCTGCGCTCGGTGTAAACGCACATTTTACCGGCAGCGGCAGGCTGCCGATGCGTCCGCTCAACATTTTTACCGATATACTGCCCAGTCACGGCGCTAAATTCAGCAGCAATATGCTTCCCATATCTATAAGCGGCAAACTGACGGCCGGTGAGTATATTATAGACGGCTCTGTCAGCTCGCAGTTTATAACGGGGCTGCTGTTTGCTCTTCCCTGCCTTGACGGCAACAGCAATATAATACTATCGTCGCCGCTGCAGTCGGCGTCGTATATAGACATTACTATAGATGTTCTGCGTGAGTTTGGGATACATATAGAAAAAACATCAGACGGATATTTTATTCCCGGGCCGCAGAAATATACTGCATGTGATTATGCTGTTGAATCCGACTGGTCGCACTCGGCCTTTTTTATAGAGTCCGCAATGATAGACGGCGAGATATGCATGGACGGGCTGAAAGAAAAATCCGTTCAGGGCGACAGCGCTGTTTTAGACATTGCACGCCGCATGGGCTGCGATATAGCTTTTGACGGAAGCGCCCTTGTCTGCCGGCACGCAAAACTGCGCGGCACGGTTATAGATGCGTCTGATATTCCCGATTTAATTCCCGCGCTTGCCGCGGCGGCGGCAATGGCCGACGGGCAGACGCGTATAATAAATGCCGGCCGGCTGAGGATAAAGGAATGCGATAGGCTTTCGGCCATGGCGAATGGGCTGAAAACGCTTGGCGCCGATGTTGCAGAGGAGCAGGACAGTCTGACAATAACAGGCGTTAAAGCGCTGCACGGCGGCAAAATCAATGGATACAACGACCACCGCATAGTGATGGCGTTTGCCATTTTAGGCAGCCATATAGGCGGCGTGGAGATATCCGATGTGGGGGCGGTTAAAAAATCTTACCCCGACTTTTTTGAGGACTTTAAAGCACTTGGAGGTAAATATAATGTCATCTAATTTCGGTAAATGTTTGGAGATATCCATTTTCGGCGAGAGCCACGGCCCGCTTGTCGGCGTGTGTATAGACGGTCTGCCGGCCGGCTGCGACATCGACATGGAATATATAAATAAGCAAATGGCCCGCCGCGCGCCCGGCAACGACCCCGGAGCTACACAGCGCAAAGAGCCGGATATCCCTGTAATAAAGACCGGAAGCTACCGCGGCAAGACCACCGGCGCGCCGCTGATGGCAGTTATTGAAAACACCAATACACGCTCGGTAGATTACGAAAACATAGAGCTTGTGCCGCGTCCCTCGCATTCCGACTATCCTGCATATGTAAAGTACGGCGGCCACAACGATATACGCGGCGGCGGACATTTTTCCGGCCGGCTTACCGCCTGCATGGTATTTGCCGGCGCGCTTTGCCGCAGCATTTTGAGAGATTATGACATTACTATAGGCGGACATGTATACTCCATAGGCAATGCATATGACGATAAATTTGATATGTGCGAAGTTGACAAGGATTTACTAAATAGGCTTTCCTCTGAATATTTTGCAGTAATAAACGAGGATATAAAGGTTGACATGCAGGACATTATAATGCTTGCAAAAAAAGACTGCAACAGCGTAGGCGGCATAATAGAGGTTGCCGTCTGCGGTATTCCGGCGGGTGTGGGCTTTCCCATGTTCCGCGGCGTTGAGAATGTGATATCGCAGGCGGTGTTTGCCGTGCCGGCGGTAAAGGGCATAGAGTTCGGTGCTGGGTTTGATTTCTCCTGCATGACGGGTGTGTCCGGCAATGACCAGTATAAAATGTCCTGCAACACTGTTAAAACAATGACAAACAACAACGGCGGCATACTCGGCGGAATAACCACCGGCATGCCAATCGTATTTCGCGCGGCGGTAAAGCCAACCTCGTCTATAGCCACAGAGCAGCGAAGTGTAAATCTTGCTACGATGCAAAACACAAAGCTTGTTGTTAAGGGCCGTCACGACCCGTGCATAGTTCCGCGCGCGCTGCCGGTAATAGAGAGTGCGGCAGCGATAGCCGTATTTGACTTGCTGCTGGAAAACGGCACCATAAAGCGCTGCTGATTGGGAGGTACATATGGCTGAAGATAAGCTTAAGGCTTTGAGAAAGCAAATAGATGAGATAGATGGAAAGTTAGTGCCGTTGTTTTGTAAGAGAATGGATACAGCGCTGAACGTAGCGCTGTATAAAAAAGAAAACGGCATGCCTATTTTTGACGCTGAACGCGAAAAGGCCATACTTGAAAGTCTTTCCGCCTCTGCTGGCAAATATAAGGGCTATGCCTCGGTATTATACGGCACGCTTATGGATTTAAGCCGTGCACTGCAGCATGATGTTATTGACTCCTCGGGCACGCCTGCGACGGGAGAAGCAACACAGTTTGATGCCTCTTTGCCCTGCCGCGTCGCCTGTTTCGGCAAAGAGGGGGCATATGCTCACATAGCGGCGCGCAGCATTTTTGATGAGGCAAAAATTGAATTTTTTCCGACATTTGCCGATACCGCCGCCGCACTGCTAAATGACGACAGCTTTGATTATGCCGTTATGCCGGTGGAAAACTCCACCGCCGGCTCGGTGCTCGAGGTTTATGACATATTAATAAATAATCCGCTCTATATAGTTGCAGGAATAGAAATTCCCGTTATACACTGCCTGCTTGGTGTGAAAGGAGCAACAGAAGAATCGATTAAGACGGTATATTCACATAAGCAGGCGCTCTCCCAGTGCTCGGAGTTTATAAAGGCGCGTAGTATGCAGCAAATAGAAGAGCTCAGCACTGCCGCCGCCGCTTTCAGGATATCTAAAGAAAACGATATCAGCCTTGGCGCCATAGCTTCAAAGCTGGCGGCGTCACAGTATGGGCTTGAGATTATCAAAGAAAGCATACAGAACACTTCGAATAATTCCACTCGGTTTGTCGCGCTGTCGCGCCGGCTTTCATCATCTGCCGACGCCGATAAGATAAGCATCGTATTCTCGCTCGACCACCGGCCGGGTACGCTTTATCGCACCCTTGCAAGATTTGCGGCGCTGGGGCTTAATCTCACAAAAATAGAGTCGCGGCCCAAGCATTCCGGCAAATTTGAATATACGTTTTATCTTGACTTTACCGGAAATATAAACCGCGAGGAGACATGGCGGCTGCTTTCTGCCCTGAAAAACGAAATGCAGGATTTCAAAGTGCTCGGCAACTATCAAGACCGGATTGCAGATATACATTAAAAACACAGTTAAACTTGGGGGAATATAAAGGTGAAAATACGTCTTGCAACCCCAAAAGACAGCAGCAGTCTGCTGAAGATATATTCCGAATATATAAATACTCCCATAACCTTTGAGTGCACGCTGCCCTGTACAGCCGCCTTTTCAGAGCGTATAAGAGAAATCACAAGCTTTTATCCTTATTTAGTTTGTGAAAAGGCAGATAAAATAATAGGGTATGCCTATGCACACCGGCAAATGGAACGTCAGGCATATAATTGGAATGCTGAGCTGTCGGTTTATATTGACAGTGATTTTACATCAATTGGGATTGGGAAAAAGCTTTATTTAATTTTAATGGAGATATTAAAGCTTCAGGGCATAAAGACGGTATATGCCGGAATAACTCTGCCTAATGTAAAAAGCGAAGGACTGCATAAATCTTTAGGATTTCGGCAGATAGGAATTTACCAAAGCACCGGATATAAATGCGGCAAGTGGCACGACGTCGCATGGTTTGAAAAGGCTTTGGCCGAATATGACTATGAGCCGCGGCCGGCCGTGCCTATCGGCATGATACCGGACGAAAGTATAGAAAAAATAATAAAAAAATATTCCTGATAAAATGATGTATTTAAAGGCCACCGCTTTAGCGGTGGCCTTTAGTAATTTTTATACGCTTCAAGCTTATATTAAAGCGGCGTTGTTTTATTAACTCTGTTTGCATTTTATATTAAGCTCTCATTGCTTATCAATGCAGTTTTGCTCCGGCAATGATACTTTATCAAGCAGCTTTAAATATACCTATTATAGAGGCGTGTGCAGATATATCATATGTGTTCATATGCAGCAATTTGGAATGTTTTGCAAGTTGTGCGGCACAGCTGATGAATATCTTTGTAGTTTTATTGCTTAAATTGGACTGGTTTATATTTTATATAGCTGCTATATGTTATATTAAATTATGAATTATTTACTCATCACAGCTTTCTATGCACCAATTCTTTTGACGGCATTTTGTACAGGTGAGCTTCCGCATTTTTAGCGTATGATTTGCGAATAAAAATTCTGAAAACTTAGGCTTAAATTTTGACTGACATTCAGGGCATATATACCGTGCGTTTTTATAGTATATGTTAATAAGCAATATGGTTAATACAATTACAATAGGTATAGTGACGGCAAATACCCACCACAGGCCGCTTACGGCCCATATAACTATTGCGGTGACCTCTAAAACCGACATAACCGCGGCTAAGGCCGACATTTTTATATACATGCTTGACATTTTCTTCTTTTCTTTCATTCTCTGCTCCATGCCTATAATATATTCAAGCGAAATAGCTTTTGAAGCATTGATTTGGGACAATATATTATCAATTATCTCTCGACTATTGCGGATGTTTTCCGCCTCGCTCTCAAGCTGTTTTTGCCGCTCTTTTAGCAATTGCGACAGCGTATCTATCGGCCGGCCGCTGTGCATGATGTCCTTAATAGAGCTTAAAGAAAGCCCCAATGATTTGAGTGTGCATATAATACGCATGCCCGCCAAGTCATCTTCTGTATAAATTCTGCGTCCGCCCTCTGTCAGCTGCGACGGCTTAAGCAGCCCCTTGGCATCGTAAAATTGAACTGTCCTGACAGATATTCCGCACAGCTTCGCCATTTCACCTGTAGTATAGCTTTGCATGGATTTTCACTCCTTTCACCCGGGATTATAAAGCATTACGCTGCGTAACAAGCAATATATTACGCAGCGTAATTTTACAAATATTTTTTGCTCTCGGCATATCGGCATTTTTATTGTCAACATGTATGCAAAATGGCGGCTATAATTTTGCGCAACAGATTAATGGCAGATAAATCAATGCGGCATGCAAAACTAAAATTGCAGCGTAATATAAAATTAAATACAGCAAATTAAATGCGGACATTAATAGATTATGATAAGCTTTCATCTAATAGGCAAAACGATATGCTGCAAATTTTGCCATCCGCCGGCATTTAATCCGCCTGATATATAAATATCTGCATAGATTTAAAATAGCGCCGCGTAATTTTTAAATATTCAAAATATATTGCAATAGTCGAACATAGCACAAAATTTTAATAATACCATTTTAACAAGACAGCCGGACATATACCAAAAATCTGTTAATATATTAATGTATATTTACAGCTCTTTGCTGCTGTCTATCAGCCATTCCTTCTTTACCGCATCATCTACAAGGCTTGCTGCAAACTGCCAAAGCTCTTCAGATGCACGGCGTATAGGCTCCATACGCTTATAAACAGATGCGCTCGCTACCTTATGATTTTTCCAGCTCTGGCCGTCGGTATAATAATTATTCAGCATCGGCTGCAGGCGGTCTATCGCTGCCGCAAAGCAGGCGTCGGGCGTCTGTTCGGCGTCAAATTCCTCCCATAGGTTCCTTATCTCTTTGCCCTGCTCCTCCGGCAATATTGAAAACAATTTATCGGCCGACGCTTTTTCGCGCTCGGCTTTGCTCTTATTATTCTCAATATCATAAGCATATGTATCCCCGGCATAAATTTCCACTAAATCGTGTACTAACGCCATTTTTATAACCCTGTTTATATCAACGCTTTCTGACGCATATTCGCTAAGGACAAATGCCATAAGCGCGAAATGCCAAGAATGCTCAGCGTCGTCTTCCCTGCTTCTATCTGTTAATTTAAGCGTCTGGCGGAGTATATTTTTCATCTTGTCGACTTCTAAAAGAAATTTTACCTGCTTTTCAAGCTTATTACTCATTTTGTCAGCTCCCTTGCTCTTTTAACCGGCTTTATTATATGTTACACTTACTAAAAAATCTGCTTTAAAAGGATGATAATATGAGGCTGTTTATTGCTATATTATTAAGTAAAGATATTATAGAAAAAATTCATGAGCGTGAGTTAAGGCTTGCACATTTGTGCAATATTAAGTTCGTGCCGCTGCAAAACCTGCATATAACGCTGAACTTTATAGGCGAAACAAATCGCATACAGGAGATTATAAATATTATAGATGAAATATGCTCTCCGCAATGCGAATACAAAATTCAGGGCCTTGGCCGCTTTCGCCGCAATGACGGCGATATTCTCTGGACTGGCATAGAAGATAAAGCAGCTATAGAAAAAATACAGCGGCAGCTGACGCAGGGATTGCTCTCAAATGGATTTAAGATAGAAGCGCGCACCTTTAAGCCGCATATAACCCTCGCGCGCAGAGTAAACATCAGCGATGATAATTATTATACCGCAAAGCATATTTTTTGTACAGCAATAACCTCTTACGCTAAAAGAATAAGTCTTATGAAGTCGGAGCGCAAGAATAACAAAATGGTTTATACCGAAATATATGGCAAAGATTTATTTTAGTGTTTTTTCCGACTAAGATTTTTTCGCGGCCTTGTTTGCTTTTAAGACGCCATCGCTACGGGATTTTAAGATAAAGCTGTATTTTATTTATCTAAGTAAAAGATATAGTGAAATTGTGGTTTAAAAATGCTTTATGCGGGCCATGCCGCCAGACTAAAATTTAAAGTACGCAAAAATATATCATTGCGGCTTGCTGCCGCTTATAATAAACAGGCATTATTACAGATTTACGGCAACTTAAAATGCTCATTATAATATGCTTCCATAAATCTGATGCTTATAGCTTTTATCAGTTCAGCCGCCGCAAAAATTTTGCTTTTTGTGCAGGCGGCAAAAGAAAAGGACAGCTTCTATGCTGTCCTTTTCTTTTTATTTTATAAAACCTTAATAGCCAATTTACTATTTTTTCTTTCCATTTTTACCGCTGGATTTTTTATGAGATGTCGAAGAAGCTGAACGTGAAATTTTTATCCACAGCGGTCCTGCCACAAACATCGAGAGGACAAAGGAGGCGGCAAGGCCGAGCAGAAGCGGCAGCATATATCTCGCAATTCCAAAGCTGCCTGTAAAAAGTGATACTACTATAGCAACAATAATAGCGAGACATATTATGCAGGAAGATATCAAAGTCGGCTTAAACGCCTGACCTATTGATAAATTCATAATCTCTTCTTTAGATGCTTTGTCAACAAGCTCAACTTTTCTTTCGCGGTACTTTTCAAATATCATTGATACATTATACGCCGTGTAGCAGAATACCGCCGCCAATGATGCAAAGAAGAAATCGCTAAACGGTACGCGTATTATAGCATATATAAAGAAAAGTAACGCTGAAGCTATTAAGGCCGTCACAGCAGATGATACAAAAGCACTGAACCACCTAAGCTTATTAAATCTTATCCATACATATATAAAGAGCAAAACTGCAAGTATTAATACGGCATATAAACATTTAAGAGTGAACATGCCCATTGAGTCCGACGTTATAACGGAGCTGTGCCCGCCCTCGGCATAAAAGCCAAATATAAGCTGAACAATAGCACCTACTACAGCAACCGCAAGCGATATGAGCAAAACCAGCTTCATCTTGCCGGTAAACACCTTTTTATCAGTCATTGTTAACACCTCCGTAAAGCGATGGACGTCTCAATGCCTTAAAGCCCGACAAGCCTCTAAGTATTATCCTTGATACTATTGCGTTCATAAATGCACCGAACAGTACACCGCCGAACAGTACATACGCAAAATAATATACATGGCCTTCTACCGGCGTTCCAAAGAAGAATATGTTGCTAAATATTCTTGCCGTGAAGCTGTGGCCAAACCCAAACGCACCCATAAGCACTATTGCTATTACCGCCAGTACTATTGTGCTGCCTATAAGCCCCGGCAGAGTCTTCTGATATCCAGTTATTACTGCGCCGTCTATTGTTCTGTCATTGTTTATCTCTGCCTTAATATTAGAAGCCGTCACCATTGCTGTAGATATACCCACAAACATTGATATCAGTATTGCAGCAGCTACAGGTAGAGTAAAGGTTATCGAATTTACCGGAGAGAAGAAACCTGTCATGACCGCCATAAGTCCTGCTGCCTGGCCTATAAGCGCGATGCTCGCCGCTATGCCCGGCAACTTGTATTTTACTATAAGCACTATTATCGCTGCAACTAAAAGCACGCCCGCTGATATAATAAGCGTAAGCATAACATTGTCGCCCATAGTCGGCGTAAATGCGTCATAAGTGTCTGTGCTGAGCTCAAACGGCAAAGAACCAGAATTCATCAGTCCAGCAAGGCGATACGCCTCATATTCTCCAGACATTGTTATATTAAGCTGCCCGTTGGTTATCGCTTCTGATATTGAAGGAGATGCTACGTTCTGTCCATCAACCCACACCGACAAACTGCTTACGCCGTTTGTGCCAGCCGCCATTGCATCAGAACCGGCAGATGTGAGATATATCCTTATATAATAACCGTTTACCGCATCATACATTACGTCGGCACGCTTTATACCGCTGTTAGAATCAACCAAAACATTTGTGTTCGTTGTTCCGCTGCATATTTGTACAAAGCCTATTTGGCCCATGTCATAAAATGCCTCTGCCACTGTTATCTCATCATTATCATAATTCTGATGATGAACTGTGAGCTTGCCAGATTCCTCATTAATGCTTATGTCATAATCCGTAAGGCGGAGATATTCCATTCTTGTCATAAGCTTCTGCTTAATATTTTCCAGCTCTTCCATTGTCGGTACACCGCCGTCCTCTGTCTCCGGCGTATACACCGTCTGCCAGCCGCCGCCGGCATCCATTCCCAAACGTATGTCGCTGTAATCCTTGAAATATATTATCCTTTTCTCGCCAAAATAATTATCTGCGCCAAATACAGAAAAATATGTAAAGGCAAATACAAGCAGGATAACTATGATTGAAATAGGTTTACCCGCCTTTTTCATGGGCACATCCTCCAAAACATAAATATTTTAAGCCTTGGTCAGCAAACTGCATCATAGATAATATTATATTTTGCAAAACAGTAATTGTCAAATAATATTAACATATTAATTGTAAACAATTATTTATTATGCATTTTCAATAATCTTTTTCGCTGATATAATCTTAAGCGCAATGCAGAACAATTCCATAGCCATTTTAAGCTCGTCAACCGACGGAGACGTCGGGGCAATACGTATATTCTTATCCGACGGGTCCTTGCCGTACGGATATGTTGCGCCGGCAGGAGTAAATATAACGCCTGCGTCCTTGCACATTGCCACCGTTTCTGAGGCACATCCATCCAGCGTATCTACGCTTATAAAATATCCGCCGCGCGGGTTTGTCCATTCTGCAAGGCCGGTGCCGCCAAGCTCTCTTTCAAATACGTCTATTACCGCTTCAAATTTGGGGCGAAGTATGGCGGCGTGCTTTTCCATATGAGCCTTAAGCTCCGCCTCTGTTTTAAACATGCGCGCATGCCTTAATTCATTGACTTTATCGGGACCTATTGTCTGCGTGGTTATTCTCGCCTTAATCAGTTTCATATTATCAGCGCTTGATGCCACTGCGCTCACACCAGCACCGGCATATACTATCTTCGAAGTAGATGCAAACACTATGGGCCTGTCCGGACTGCCTGCAGCAGCGCATTCGTCGATAATAGAAGCAAGCTGGTCGTCGCCGTAAAGACTGTGAACCACATATGCGTTGTCCCAGAAAATTCTGAAATCCGCCGCAGCCGTCTTCATGGAAGCCAGGCGTTTCACCGTCTCGTCGCTGTATATATACCCCTGCGGATTTGAATACTTAGGCACACACCACATGCCCTTAATCATATCATCGCTCGCTACAAGCTTCTCTACAGCATCCATATCCGGTCCCTGAACAGTCATAGGAACGTTTATCATCTCTATGCCAAGCGTCTCGCACACCTTGAAATGGCGGTCATATCCCGGCACAGGACACAAAAACTTCACCTTTCCCTGCTTCATCCACGGCTCGCCGCCAATCCCTAACAGCATCGCCTGCGATATCATATCAAACATAAGATTTAAAGATGAATTTCCGCCAATTATTACATTATCAGCGTCGGCGCCCATTATGCCGGCAAACAGCTTTCTAAGCTCCGGCAGTCCAAACGGCACACCATAATTGCGGCAGTCGGTGCCGTCCTCTGCAAAGGCGTTTTCAAAGTCGACATTGTGGAAAAATTCCTTACTGAGCGCAAGCTGCTCAAGCGACGGAATCCCCCTCGACATATTCAGCTTAAGCCCCTTGCTTTTCAGCGCATCATAACGAGCTTGCTCGCTTTTTAATGCGTCAGACAGCTCTGCCTTGGTCATCTTATCAAATCTCATGCTATATATCTCCCTCTGCCTCATCGGCAATTAATATTAAAAAAGCCGGAAGACATTACTCTTCCTGTTAACTTACTTATTTTAATATATAGCCATGAATATATCAACATTTTTTTAAAGCTGACAGACAAAAAATCAATATTTTTGCCCTTTTCTCTCGGCTTAAAAGCTTTTTAGTTCTTTAAAATGAAAAAAAGCCGCGCTCGAATTATGAGTACGGCTTTAGTCTCAGTTAAAAATGTAATTCATATGCACTGACAAACAACCTGGGCTTTTGCAGGCTAAGCGGCAAACACATCTACAAGCTCATACCGCTCAGCTCTTATTTGGGCGGAAAAATCCCTGCAGCACCGTTTTTCTGCCATCTTCTATGGCGGTGTTTATAAGACTTGCAAAGTAGCCGGCGGCAAATCCATAATTAATGCCGACGGTGACAATTCCCGGCGTCTGCGCCTGAGCGGATGCAAGCAGCGCCGCCATGCCGTTTACACATGAATCCGAGGTAGTATCGGTAGGCACGGCTATTACTGGCTTCTGCGTTATATTCGCCAGTATTGATGCAAGTGCATCGCCCGTACCTATTACCGCTATTATCGCCGACGACTGCATTATTTTTTCATCTGCATATATTCTCCCTACACATGACGCGTCAAGATTATATATGCACTCCGTCACCGCACCGAACATCTGGCAGGTTTCGGCGGCCTCCTGTGCCGGCTGCATTGCGGCAACGGGAGATACGGCTATTGTTATCAGCCCGGTTTCTGCCGGGACCGTCTGCTGCAGCGATATGGTCCTTGCGAGCTGATTATATCTTGCTTTGCGGTAATTTTGCATTATCGCACGATAATACGCCGGAGAAGCATGTATAGCCAATATATCGTCGCCCTGCGCAGCAAGCTCTATAAACATATCTCTAAATTCATCGCATTTTCTGCCGGAGCAGTTTATAATTCTCGGTCCGCTGTATTCAGCCGGAGTGTATGGGAAGTTCCCGCAGCACACGGAGCTTATGCTTTCCTCTGCCTGCTCGACGCTTATCGTGCCGTCTCTTACCGCCTGTAATAATGTATTAAGATTCAAAGCAAAAACCCCTTTGTCTTTATATTTGCTTTATTTGCAAATCCGCACATATATTTAAGCCGCTTATGCCGCCCGTTTAAATATATGCTATAGTTATCATAAATATTTTCGTTTTTATAGCTTTTATCATTATTTTGTTTGGGTATACATATGTTGTTTTTGTTTCGCTCATATTGGACATTCATTTCAGTGCTTGGTTCTGCTAAGGCTTGTGCCGTGTCTCGCTTACATATGCTGCCGAACTTTATCATTTACAAGTATTAGATAACGCAGTATAAGCGCAAAATTCACACCTACACATTTAAAAGCAGAGATGCAATAACATAAACAAGAAAAGATACTGTGTAAGCGGCAGCTATATAAAAAATAACCGCCGACCAGAACCATTTTTTAGACGGCATTTCACGCCTCATAACGGCGAGCGCTGCCGAGCAGGGCGGCGCAAGCAGATTAAATACCATAAAGGCAAGGCCTGCCGCCGGGCTTATTATACCGGAGGAGAGCACCGATGCTATCGGAGCTGAAATAGATGCTTTAGCACCTGTTTCTCCTGCACCATAAAGCACGCCGAGTGTAGATACGACGGCTTCCTTTGCAATAATGCCTGCCAGTATTGCCACTGGAAGCTGCCAGTTGTCGCCAAATCCCATAGGTTTAAATATTATAAGCATCGCTTTGCCTATGCTTCCCAGCATACTGCAGGATGGGTCGTCTACCATTTGCAGCGAAAAGCTGAAATTCTGCATAAACCATGCTGCCGCCGACGCCAAAGCTATTATTGTGCCCGCCTTTGTTAGAAAGTGCTTCATTTTTTCATACAGGCTTATCGATATATTTCTTATCGTCGGCATGCGGTATGAGGGCAGCTCCATTATAAATGCTGCATCGCCGTTTTTGAGAGCTTTCTTCTTTATTATCAGCGCCGATATAAGTGCAACGGCTATGCCTATGCCGTAAATCAGCACCATTACAGCTCCCTGATGCTCGGCAAAAAACGCAGCCGAAAAAAGGCCGTATATCGGCAGCTTAGCGCCGCAGGACATAAAGGGTATAAGGGTAATTGCCAACGCTTTGTCCTTTTCGTTTTCTATGGTGCGGCATGCCATAACCGCCGGAACGCTGCAGCCAAATCCCATAAGCATTGGCACAAACGATTTTCCCGAAAGCCCTACTTTACGCAACGCTCCGTCCATTATAAAAGCCGCCCTCGCCATATAGCCGCTCGATTCCAATATCGTTATAAAGAAAAACAACAGCAGTATCTGCGGCATAAATGCTATAACTGAACCTATACCGCCCATAATTCCGTCGATTATCAGGCTTTCAAGCCAATGCGCCGTTCCCATCTTGGTCAGTATGCTTCGCAGCGCATTAAGACATACGTCAACCCCTCCCTCAACTGCGCTGTGCAGCAGTGCGCCCGGCATCGGAATGCCAAACATGCTGCTGGAAAAGGTGAGGCTGAAAATCAGCGCCATTATAACGGCAAATATCGGTATGCCGAGCACTCTGTGCGTAAAAAGCTTATCGGCTTTGTCCGACGCAGTCGTGCTGTAAATTTTCGACTTTTTTACCGCAGCACTGCAGCACTCCTCTATAAAATTATATCTTGCCGCGGCCGCCGCTGTTTCAATATCTCCGTCCGTCACATAGTGCTTTGCATCAGCATATATCGACTTTATTTGCAAATCTGCCCCCGACGCAAATTTGATATCGTCACACGCCTCTATGCCCTCCTCCAAAATTTTTGCGGCGTAATATGCGGCGTGTTTTACGCCGCCGGCCTTTAAAAGCTGCGATATGCTTTTTACATATTTATTCAGATTATACTCATGCAGCGTACTTATGCCCACACGCTTTAACTGTGCGGCGCGCAGCACCGCTTTCATAAGCTCGTTAAGGCCTCTGCCTTTGGCGGCCGATATGGCAATCACCTCTGTCCCAAGCCTTTCTGAGAGCCTTTCGGCGGAAATATAAATCCCTCGCTTTTCTGCTGCGTCCACCATGTTAAGCGCTATTACTATTGGTATATCCGTCTCCATAAGCTCGGTTGTAAGATATATGCTGCGCTCTATGGCCGCTGCATCTAATATATTTATTATTACATCCGGAGTATTTTCGCCGCCTACTATGTACCGCCTGGCTATAGCCTCTTCTGGAGAATACGGAGAAAGCGAATATATTCCCGGCAAGTCGGTAAGGCTTATCTCCTCATTTTTTATTTTATATCTGCCTTCTCTACGCTCAACTGTGACGCCCGGCCAGTTGCCGACGTGTGCATTGCCTCCGGTCAAAGCGTTAAAAAGAGTGCTTTTTCCGCAATTTGGATTTCCTACCAGCACTGCTTTTACAGGCATATAATTTCCTCCGCTTCCAAAATGCCGCCGAAAGCTTGCCAAAATACGCCAATATGGCAGCCTGTGCGTATAAATTAGACTATCGGCAATATAACGAGGTCGGTCATGTCAATATTTATAGCTCTCTTACCATAACGGCTTCCGCCTCCGCTTTTCTTAATATAAGGTCATAATCTCTCAAAAAAATCTGCATTGGGCCGCCAAACGGCGCAGATTTCTTCACAAGTATTTTTGTGCCGGGAGTAATTCCCATACTAAGCAGCTTCTTTTTCAGCGCCGGCGCTGCGGTTATATTTATTACTGTGCATCTTTTGCCCGGCAGTATATCTTTTAATGTCATAAGCCGACTCCATTTTACCGTTTAACTTGTCTCTGCTATAAAAATATAATATTATAATTGCCGTTTTATGCATCTGCTTTTAAAATGGGTATTGAAATAGTCGGCTAGATAGTTTATAATATCTAAAAGTTAGATATGGACGCTTAGCTCAGCTGGTAGAGCATGCGCTTGACGTGCGCAGGGTCAGGGATTCGAGTTCCTTAGCGTCCACCACCAGGCTGAGCCTGGACGCATGTCCGCGTTCCAAGCTCGGTCTTTTTTCACTCTTAAGCTCGCGCTTATAGCTTGCTGCATTTTACAGCACTTTACTATCAGGCTGAGTGGCTCAATTTCGCATTTTGACTTTATTTAAAGTGCAATTATTTTTGTCGGTAAAACATATTTTTAGTATAACTTTTTTATCTGTCTTGGTTTAAATCATACTTTGTGATTTAGCGTAAAGTGAGTTTTTTTAACATGCCATTAAATAGAGTGCAATTATTTTTATCATTTTTTGACCCCGCAGTGCTTTTGGTGCCTCAAATTCTGCTTGGACTGTATTTTTTAGTCTGTTTTGGTTTTCTATTGTAAATAAAATCACCTCAGAAAGGACTTTAACTCCTTTTTGAGGTGATTTTTTGCTTTTTTATTTTATGTGTATGTAAAAATAAGTCTAAAATTTACTTTTTAATTTAAATTGAGCGTATAATATTAAAAACCTTAAGTTAACTTCTCCTGATTTATTATTAAAAAATCAAGCTCAAGCATATTATAGCTTAATTGCTTTCTTCGTATTTCTCCAAAATATAGCGGCTATAGCATGTACGGCATACTCTTTCCTTGCCGCTGTCGGATACGGTACAAGTAAATACGCTCGATGAATTCTTTATATGCTGGCAGTCATCATATAAATGATAAACTTCTCCGCTCTTCGTCCAATAACATTTATCATCCTCATTAATAATCGCACTATCTGACTCGTTATGATCGCCGTCAATATTCGCGACAGAGTCACTGTCCGACACAGTAAAACTTTGAGAATTATCATCCTCTGAATATGTATTCTCATCCCATGTCCCGTTCGGAGAGCTTATGCTTAATATTTCAGATATGCTTGATACATGACCTCCGCTTGCAAATATAGCGCTATTATGCGGCATACATATGTATATCATCAGGAAAACACTGCATATAATCAGACTTACAGATGCAGGTATAAATAAGCTTTTCGTCCGAGATCTTATTTTTGCATATTTCTGTACATATTCTGCAAAACGATGGGCTTCTTGCTCCTTTGTTATGCCAGTGCTGAGTATCGTATTGTCGGCATGAAAATGATTTAAATAAATATGCCCCTCTTCATGCAAAAACAATAGCTTCTCATCCTCGGCTGATAAGCCCTCTCTTATAAACAATATTTTATATTTATTGTCAAAGTAAGTAAAGCAGTTTACAAGACGCGTGTATTCTCTCAGCTTTAAGTGATTTATTAATTTTGTAGCCTCGTCGTTTTCATCGTCATTGTATCTTACTACCCTGAAGCCCTGATGCTTTATTATCCGTTCTATATCGCTCGCTTTTATTGGATGAGTTAATTCATATTCTTTTACAAACTTCCTTGCCCCTTTATCGACTTTCAAAGGCTCCCCTCCTGTAAGATTATTCTATTATAATAATCTTACAACAGCATTCGACAAAAAGCACTAATAATTTAAACTTTTTTATTTATCCTCTAATTTTTTTAATAATCTTACTATCTCTTTATCATTGCTTTCATCAACTACTGTTTCAGAAGATGCACCGCCAAAGGCTATTGCTTTTCCTATCCTGTAATTGCCATTTAGATTATATTCTTCCACGCAGTCACCGGAAATGCCCAATAGCTTGTTAACCGCCTTTTGCATATCTGGACTCGCTCTATAAGCGTCAATAATATTTTTCTCGGCTGCACTTAAATTGTTTAAGTATAATTGGGATTCTTCCATATCACTATTGATGAAATAATCTAAGCTGGTTATACCATATATCTGGCACAGTTTAATAAGTGTTTCAGCATCCGGCTCAGCTTTTCCTGTCTCCCACGAGCTAAAAGTAGACTGCACAACCCCAAGCTGATTATATACTTGCTTTTGGGTCAAGCCCTTATTGATTCGAGCTTGTTTTAATTTGCTGGCCAAATTAAACTCTGCCATTTTACCACCCCTGCGCTAATTTTATCATACATAATTACTATTTTCAACAAACCTATTTTTTCGTTTTATTGTGTCATTGACAAACAATTTTATACATGGTAATATTTTATAATAACTATTTTTTCGTTTGTTGACAAACGAATTTTTCCATGATACTATTTTTATACATTTTAATTCAAGCGGTGATAACAATTATGATTACTGAAAAATTGCGCGCCTATTTAACTGAAAATAACATATCGCTTTCAACTCTTTCAAGAAAAACTGGCTTACCCATACCGTATTTAAATGATTGCCTTAACGGAAAAATAAAAATTAAAGCCAGTGATTTTATTGCAATTTGTAAAGCGCTCAATTTAGATATCGACTTTTTTAGATAATAAATGCGTTTATTTTTATTTTACATTAGTATATCATAAATCTACTGTTTGGTCAATATAAATCCCCTTATTTTTTGGTTTTATTAGTCAAGAAGTTTTTTATTATGTTTATGCAATCATTTGATTTTAATACTTTTGCTTATTTTCCCTTTAAATAGCATAATCTATTCTTTTATGCAGTAAGGTAAAAAGGCTTGCGGAAAGTGATATAATCTATGAAAGTGCCCGATTTAAAAACTGCTATTAAAATATATTATCAATACCCAGCCGGTCTTGGTACAAAACAGATTTCTGAATTGTTCGGAGTAAGTCCATCTACTGCGTTTAATATGAAAAAACAAGTTCAAAAAATTATGCGTGAAAGAAACATTAAATGTTGGAAATCTTCGGATATACATACCCAGACAGCTTATGAGCTTTGGGGCATGGATATTAACGATCTTGAAAAAAGATATAAAAAGCTATTATCACTTGGATTGATAGCAGATAATAATAAGAATTAATTTTATAGCAATGTTTTTTGTTATTTACATTTTGCACACTAAATTAATTTAGTGTGTTTTAATGAATAATATTCTCACAGATAAATAATATCTTCCTTAAAATATGTAATTTAATATTATCTCTCATATTTTAATTATACTAACAATTTTATTATTGACAAAATTTATGCCTGGTAATATAATATTTTATACGACTATAGGGGCATAGCTCAGTTGGTAGAGCAGCGGTCTCCAAAACCGCGTGCCGAGGGTTCAAGTCCTTCTGCCCCTGCCAGTGAAAAACGGCTTAAATCTGCGGGTTTGAGCCGTTTTTCTTGTATTTTTTTGCCCGGCGCACGGTCTGCTTTACCGCATTTTGACGCCCAAATCGGGCATTAATTTCGCATCTGCTGCCAACGGTTTGCAACGATTCCGTCTGCTACATCATCAAAAAAGCATCATTCTGCGGCTGTTCTCCCGGTGAATATTTTTCTTTTCTTTGTTTACTGCAATGCAAATTTTGACCGCCCAGATTTTCGTCTGGACGGTCTTTTCGGTTACATCTCAAAGCCCTCGGTGATGCCGCTAAGTCTTGCCGTGTCTTTCTTGACATAATATAATTCAGTAATCTGCGAAGTTGAGTGTCCCAATAGGTCGGCTACCTGACGGGGCGATAATGCCTTGATGATTCCATCGGGCTGCTTCTGCCCGTTCACAAGATTGGTGGCGAAGGTATGCCGCAGGCTGTGCAGCCCTTTCTGCTCAATTTCCGCCGCTTTCAGTATTCGGTAAAATCTCTTTCGCAGATTGACCGGTTTGGTGTAGCCGCCGTTTCCGTCCGCCACAAGGGGCGTATTTTCCCCGAAATAGGCTTCTCTGCGTAGATCCTCGATCATTTCCACCGCCGTCCTGTTCAGCGGTACTGTGCGCTTACTGGTGGCGCTTTTGGGCTTGCCGACTTTGATCTCCCGGCCGCTTGTAAATTCTGTACCATTTCTTCTCGATACTTCCTTCACGCCCTGCCGTACTGTCAGCGTTTTCTTTTCAAGGTCGATGTCGCCGTTCAGCAGACCGAGCAACTCTCCGGTTCGTAATCCTGTGTTCAGCATCAAGATATATGCCGCTGGTTGCTGGTATTTCCGTTTTCCGTCTTTGAAGGTGCTGAACGCTTCGGCTTTGAATTTTTCAATTTCCTCCGGCGTGAAAATAGTCACTGTTTCGCATTCCGGTAAATCTTCTTTATCCTGCGCCGATAGAAAACTGCTTTTCTTCATCATCTCTACATTCGCCATCGGATTCTTTGGAATCAGTTCCTCGCGGTAGAGATACCGGAAATATTCGTTTAGCACCACGTAGGCTTTCTTAACGGTTGTGTAAGCGTAGCCCTTGTTCATCCAGTAGTTGAGCAGATTTTTGATATCTGCCGCTGTGATGTCTCCAACCGGTTTTTCACCGAGCAGAGGATAAATCTGATTCTTGGCACTGCACTCGCACCGGTCATAGGTGGTCTGCTCTACGGATGGGAACTTGAACAACTGAAGCCAGTTCTGCATACTGTCCTGTAGTGTCTTTTTGGACTCATCCGATTCCACCACTTGTTTTTCAAAGTCCGCGATATAGTCCGTCATCTTTTTGTTGACCTCGGCTTTGGTCGTACCGGAGAAACTCTTGCGTTTCCGTTCTCCATGCTCATCCATATACCAGACTACGCCGCCCCAGCGATCATCTGTCCTTTTGAAAGCATTGCCGTTGGTTAACAATCTTCTCTGCATTCTTTGTCACCCCCTAATATTTCAAATTCATAAACGCTGTTTCGTGTAGTTAAAGTGATGGTATTGCTCTCGGTGGAAACCTCTCCGCATCCTGTTGTCAGAGTGTACTCCACATTCATAAAACGGATAAAGTGCTTTCCAGGATGCTTTTTCTCGCTCGCGAAGATAAACAGGATTCCTCGGAGACCAATGCACTCCTCTCTCCAACTCCAGATTTCATACGGCGTATCGGATATCCTGCGTATGCTTTTGCATTCCGCCGCCTCATAGCTTTGGATCAGCTTCGGCATATTTTCAACCCCTTTCTTAACGACACACCATACCACACTTCGGTTGGAATATCCAGCGACTTTGCAAAAAGTAAGGAAAAAGTCACATACTGAGGTGTATACCCTGTTCCTCATCATCGCTGTAGTTCGTCTGCACGGAACGATCGGTTTTCAAGCCGTGAGCCTGTTTCTTCCGCTCGATCCTGGATTTGAGCTTGGAGTCGATCTGTGTATCCAATTTCATCCGCCGGTTTTGACAGTTTGAGGCTATGGCTTTTGCAAGTATGGCAATTAAATTTCCGACAGCGGAATTGATAGGTGCTGATTGTAGGGAAACGCCGGTTTGCATCATCAATACTGCCGAACGCAGGACTGCATTCTTGATGTCACGAAATTCCTTGTTGTCCTCCAGCGGGATATCCGTTTTTGGTTTGTCATAGTAAACCGACAGCTTTTCACGGTTGGCCTTGTTCCACTCCGCATACAATTCGGCAATCCTCTCGTCTTTGGCGAGTTCGGCAACGATTGCGTCAACTGTCTGCTTCATATTTTTCGGAAGATATCCGTATACCTTTTTGCCTTTGTAATTGGATAACTGACCGATCAGCCTGACATACATATTTTGAATTTCTTCCGATGCAGAGATCAGTGTTTCCGCATCTTTTAACAGTTCGTCTATTCTCTTTTTCGCTTCTGCCCGAACCTCATCCCGCATCTGAGTTTCCAGCGTGAAGGCATGGTACATTTCGTTGCGGAAGATATCGTTGGCGAGCAGCCTGCGCATTTCTTCGATTCCCTTGTTGGTGAGATACCCCTGCTTCACGTCTTTGGAATACACCATCAGATGAATATGCGGGTGATGGGTTGTGTTATGGAAGGCCGCATACCATTGCATTTGCGAAGGCTCGATTTTGTGCGCCTCGGCAATTTGCAAAGCGCTGCGCCGCACAAGTTCTTTCCATGCGTGAGCATTGTTGTAGCCGAGACGTTCCGCATCCTCCCGGCGAAGGCTGACGACATGCGTCCAGAGAATACCTTCGTGATGGGACACTTCTTCTGCAACAGTATCTAAATCGATCTTATCATCGGTCTGGCTGAACAATCCGTGCTTGCCGAGTTTCTCCACACCGGGACGCTCTCCCATATATGACACCAACTTTTTGATTCCGTCAATCCGGTCGGCATTGCGTTCAATGAAAGCACCTATAAATTCCGTTGCCATACCGCGGGATTGCTCCTGCCTGAAATCCACACATTCTGGATAATCCCACGCAGGTGGATATGCTTTTATTAAATCACAGATTAGAGCAATCTGTTTTTTCGTAGCCGGACGATGATCGAATCCGTCCGGCAGTTTCTCCACACCTTCCCGTGTTCCCATATACTTGACCAGTTTACCGGCATTGGCTCTGGCCGGATTCTTGATATACCGGCTGGTGAATATAATCTTCGGCATCGCTATTCACCCCGCTGCCATTCGTAGGCGTCTTCGAATGCAATCACACCGTTGAGCTGTGCAACCTCACCAGCGCAGGTGTTTCGCAGCCTTGCCATGGTATCCTCATCCACCTCGTTAAAAGCGGCGGTCAGGTTGTTTTGAATCGACTGCTCCACCGCAACCTTGAACAGCATTTCCGAGATGTGCCGTTCCACACTTTCGACCTCCGTTTTGATCGTCTGCGCCAGCAGCGGTGAGAAGAATTCCAGACTCTTATTCTGGCGCAGATAGGCCATATAGAATTCTACGGCCTGACACACAAATTCACTTTTGGACGTAGCGTTGGCTTCGGAAAGCATACTCTCCATTTCTTCCACCATGGATGGCCGCATCCAGTAGGCATACTTTTTCTTCTTATCTTCCATAAACCCTCCGTTTCTGACCGACCCCTTCGTTTTTTCTCTGAAACGGTCGGCTCTGCCGTCCGATGTGATGCGTGAGGAGGCTATAGACCCCTCACTTTAACCTGCTTTTCATAATATCCGCCGTTTTTTCCTCATCCGGCCATTCCCAGTCAGTTAAATCAGTGATTGAGTTTGTCCCGCACAATGGTACAACCATGTCCAGCACGCGGTCAAAGCACCCGCAGCACAGTTGAAGCTTCACCTGACACCCATCGTGGGAAGATCCATAGCCTATGCGTCGATTCAGGCAAAAGCCCTCCCGCTCGTCCCACAAATCAAAATATTTTCCGCACATGGTACATCGCTTTTTCGATTCATTATGGAGTCTTTTGATCTTATAAAACTTCGTTTTCATCCCTTACACGACCTTTCCAGCCTGTGCTGTTCAAGCAACTTCCTCGTCTTATGCCATGCGGATTCTTTCCCTTCACGCTGTAACTGCTGAACAAAGCAATGCTCTTTTGCTTCTTCGATAGGACGAATGGTATAGAGCAAGCTGCCGTTTCGTTTTCTGCCGTCCTTGGTAAAGACCGTTGTCGGCTCAGTTGTGATCAGATGCTTTTGTTCCAGTCCCGTTATATATTTTTTGACGGTGTTACGGCTTAATCCAACCGCCCGGCCAATGGTTTTGTAACTTGGATGACACTGAAAGCTTTTCCTGTCCTCGCAATACATCAGGTAAGCATACACCGCAATCTCTCCAGCAGAGAGTGCAAGGCAAAAGATTTCATTCGGCAGAGGAAAATAGTTTTTGATGGCGTTACGTTTCGGATACTGTTTGTACTTCAATCGCATCACCCATTCCTTTCTGTCTGGCTATTCACCCATTCTCTGAACTTTTCTTTTTCTACAATGAGTCGGCTACCGATTCGCAGGGACGGAAAATCCTCGTTGTGCATCAACTCATACGCCGTGGTTGACGATACGCCCAGCACCTTGCCGACAATCTCCGCATTGAGAAACAGCGGCAGCTCATCGTAGCTTTTGTAAACCGATTCTTTCAATCTGACACCTCCTTCTGAAAAAATAAAAAGACCTCATCTTCTATCGCACTACGGTAACACAAATAAAGCGGACGGATTTGTTCGCTTTTCTTCATGCTCCGTGCCCGATATGTAAAGATAAGGTCCTTACGCTTCAATATGTTTTGCTGCCCTGCAGCAGACTTTTATGTAGGCACTTATTCAGTTGTTGACTGTATTATACAAGAACATCCGTTCCTTGTCAATGCTTTTAGCAACTGATTTAAAGGAGATTGTAGGTGCAACACACTGCTTTAGCACCTACAGAAAACGTTCTCCTGTCTTCGCCGCCAAATTGATAGAAACGGGAAACTGTGCTATACTGATAAAAAAGGGTTGGGAGGGCCGCGTATGCTGTACTTATCCAAATCCAAATACTGCGGGCTGTGGCAGTGTCCGAAAATTGCCTGGCTGAAAAAGTACAAGCCGGAAGAGCTGACCATCGACGAAAGCACCCTCTCCCGGATGGAGGCCGGCAATGAGGTAGGCGATCTGGCCATGGGGCTGTTTGGCGATTTTGTCGAGGTGACCGCGTATAATGGGGACAAGCTGGATCTGAACAAAATGATCGAGACGACCCGTGAAGAGATGAACAGGGGAACGCCGGTCATCTGCGAGGCCTCCTTCCAGTATAACGGGCTGTATTGCGCCGTGGATATTCTGAAAAAGGAAAACGGCGGCTGGGCCATCTATGAGGTGAAAAGCTCTACTCACAACGACAAGGCGGTATATGTCGCCGACGTGGCCTATCAAAAACATGTCCTGGAGCATTGCGGTGTACCGGTTTCCGGCCTATATCTGGTCTGTCTCAATGGCGATTATGTGTTTGACGGCCGCTTGGATATCCACCGGCTTTTTAAGATCACCGATGTGGCGCGGGCGGTGGAAACGGAGGAAAAGAACATAGCGGCCAACCTGTCCGCCGCGGAACGCCTGCTGGCCTCGGAGGAGGAACCGGCCATCGATTTGTCCGTCAATTGCAAAAATCCGTATCTCTGCGTTTTCTGGTCATATTGTTCCCGGCATATTCCTTCCCCTTCTGTGTTTGAACTTTACCGGATGCCCTTTGCCAAGAAAATAGAATACTATAAAAAAGGAAAGATTACCTATCAGGACTTGCTGTTCGATCCCGGCATTACCAGTCCCAAGCAGGTGCGGCAGATCCTGTATGCCGTGTCCGATCAGGGAACCTATGTGAACAAGGAAAGCATCCGTGACTTCCTTGATACGCTGTCTTTCCCACTGTATTTCCTCGACTTTGAAACCATGCAGACGGTGATCCCCCGCTTCGTAGGTACAAAGCCATATGCGCAGATTCCCTTCCAGTATTCTCTGCACTATATCGAGCGGGAAGGCGGCGAACTTAAACATAAGGAATACCTGGCCGAGTCGGGGCCCGATCCGCGCCGGGAGCTGGCAGAGCGGCTTTGCGCCGATATCCCGATGAATGTCTGTGTGACGGCTTACAATAAGTCCTTTGAATGTACCCGCATTAAAGAACTGGCGGCCGCTTTCCCGGATCTGGCCGATCATCTGCTAAATATTGAAGCAAATATCCGGGATCTGCTGGTCTCTTTTCAATCCGGATGGTATTATAACCGGGCGATGGGCGGCTCCTTCTCCATCAAAAGCGTGCTGCCCGCCCTTTTCCCGAATGATCCGGCTCTGGATTACCACAATCTGGAGGGGGTGCACCACGGCGGGGAGGCCATGACGCTGTTTCCCAAAATCAAGGATATGCCCCCGGAAGAACAGGAAAAGGCGCGGCATAACCTGCTGAAATACTGTGAGCTGGACACCTTTGCCATGGTAAAGGTATGGCAGGAACTGGTGAGAGTATGCCGGTAATATTTTATATTAATTATATGCTATATAAGTTAGAGCCCGCTGTCCCATTATGCTCGGCGGACTCTAACATATAGCAGGGTTATTTGTTTGCCAGGGAATATTTTCCGAGGCTAGGTCAAAAGGAGAGATTCGGATAAATTGCCTGTTGAATATGAATTTCTATTTCTTTATCGAATCAGTATTCTATGGCCGAAGCTCAGAAAAACGCCAGGATTTCAAAACAAAAAGCACCTAGAAATAACATTTTATATATCTGTAATAGGAACAGGAACGATATGGCATCCCGATTTGATACGTTGTACATCATGGGCAGTTAGGAGCGATTTTTTCACAAGTTCGGCTGCCAGTGCATCCAAGAATTCGCGGTTGCATACCAAAATTTCTTTGGCCTTCCGATAGGCCTTTTCTACTTCGGCGGCGACAATCTGTTCCTGCCTGGCGGTTAATTCTTCGGAATCCCGGCAATCTCCGGAATGCAGAGAAAACCCGCAGATACAGTCGTTTACCACCAAATTCCTCATGTTTTCAAACGCTTGGTCAAGATCTCTTGACGCGCCGCAGTCGTGAAGCCCGTATACCTGCTCTGTTGCCGCCATGCCCCCGAGAGAGGCAATGATTCTCCCTTTTGCTCGATACGCTGGATGTGTGTGCGGATTGTTGTAACAGGAAGTAAAGCCGCCGGTATGCCTACCTTTTCCACGAGTGGAAACCAAGGTGACGTTTCCTGGAAAGAGCAGTTCATGCACGACCGCGTGACCTGCTTCATGATAGCTGATTTGCCAAAAGAGCTTGTCGGAGCCATGAATATCCTGTGGGCAGGTATCTTCTATAAAAGCATCGGATTCCGGCACATCAAAAAGGATTCTCATACATGCTTTCATGAAGTGTTTCATGGTGATACTGTCCGAACGCTCAAAACCTGCGTGCAGACCTGCCTCGTTGATAACCGTTTCCAGTTCGGCGCAGGAACGTCCATCCATGATGCGGGCGATGGTCTGCACATCCACGTCAGATACAAATTTCTTTTGACTGAGATAATAGGCGGTGATCTGTTCAGCATCCTCTCCATGCGGCGCATCTATCCGGATACTGCGGTCGAAACGGCCCGCCCGCAGCAGGGAACGTGGAAGACAGCGGAGATTGTTTGCCGTAGCCAGCACAAAGACCTCTTTATCACGAATCTCATCAATACAGGACTGTACCGTCACATATTCCTCTGCATCAGGATGACGTTCATCTCCATTGGAGAATTTATCCATATCATCCAAAAAAATAATAGAAGGCGTTTCGGACGCAGCCTGATCAAAGGCATTTTTGATTGCTTTAACGAAATCACCGTTGGGCTGATCCTTACGGCAAATAAAGACTTTTCGGCCGCTCGCTTTGACGAGAGCGGTTGCCATCAGCGTTTTACCTACGCCGGGTTCTCCGTGAATCAGAAGGCCGTGTGGCGGCGTGACGCCAAGTCTTTTGTAGGGTGCGTCATTTTTCAGCACATCAGCAATTTGCTCTAATTCCTTTTTTACTGAGGAATATCCGATAATGGCGTCAAATTCTTTCATGTTCATCATAACCCTCACTTCATTTTTATATCTAACGATATCATCAAATGCTTCTCACAGCATGGAGAGCAACTTTCGCAGGACTTTTGAACAGGAGGGGCTGCGAAGCACCCGCAAGGCAAACGTTTCCGTTTGCCTTGTTTCTTTCTGCGAAATTCCGAGACGTTTGGCTGTCTGCCTGGTTGTGTGTATATGCCCGTCTGTAAATCCGTATTTATATAGGATTATTTTCCTTTGGGCTGACGGCAACATTTCCATGGCCGTTCGGATAATCGCGTTTCTTTTTCGGGTATTCTTTTCACAGTAACCCATTACGGCCTTTTCTCCAAATATTTCGTTCAAAAGATTTATTTCCAAATTGTGATTATAACAGTATTTATCCATTTGTTTTCGTCTCCATTGCAGCCACGTTTGCGATAGAGCTTGTCGGCAGCCGAACAGCACCGTCCTCGGGGAGAAATCGGCATGGATCCGAGTGTATCTGGTCTGCCGGTAGAAAGCGAATACCCCTCGTCAGAGCTTCATAGATCAGTTCAAAAATTTGGGCTGTATCAATACACGATGTATTTTGTTCTCGCTCGCACTTTTGCTCGATAAATTTTCGGAATTGCTGCTCACCGCACATAACGGACTTTTCCTCAATAACCGCCTCTTTTGTGGTAAGGTATGCTGCATAATATTCCGCTGGATAATATAGCTTGTACCAGCCTAGCCGCACTGCTGCCAGCGCGGTTTCAACAGCATATGCTTTTGGATAAAGATATCGAATCTTTTTTAAGGAATCGATATACCAGCTTGGGATACCGCACTTCAGCATTTCAATCTCATCATTTTTGCTGATATGCTTACCTGCTTTTTTTGTCCATATAAACTCTGGAACCCGAAGCGCAAAATCTGTACGCAGGTCATATGCTTTGATGGCGTTAAATATATCCTCGCGGCTTGCGATTACATCGGATAACCGGCACACTCCTGTTTCCAGCAGTGTTTCTGCGTTGTTATGCCATACCCCGGTTCCGTTTAAAAGCCCAATAATCTTTATAATTTCAATAAAAGAGTGTGGCTGGCAGACCGAAAGAAGTTTTTGCGCGAACGGTGTATTAAAACAGGGTAAAGAGAAAGTCCCAGTTTGAACACCAAACGTCTCTGCGGATATACCCAGCGGTTCAGACGAGTTGAAGAGCTGGTATACTGCCGGGTCAAATAAATCGGCTTTTGTAACGGATATTCCAGTATATTTTTCCAGATAGTGATATAAGGTCGGTACATCATATCCAAGATTATCGAGTTTTAAAAGAGTTTCGCTGAGATCGTGAAAATCAAAATGGGTGCAGATTGCCGAAGCCGGATCATTTCCAGCATATTGCAGCGGTGTAAAGTCCTCCGCTACAAAATTCTTCGGGATGATGACAAGCCCGCCTGGATGCTGACCGACCTCGCGTTTAACGCCTGTCAAGGCATCGACAAGAGCTTCTCTTGTTTTTTCTGGAATTTCCGAGCATGTTTTCTTTTCATGCTGCCGAATATACTGTTGGGCAATCCGTTCATGAATGGTGGAGACAGCGCCTCCTTTCACAACATGCTCTTTGCCGAACAATGATTCAAGATATTTTGCCGCATATCCGCGCGCAATATATTCACCCGAAAAATTCAAATCGAAATCCGGCGTTTTATTTCCGTCCCAGCCGAAAAAGGCTTGATACGGAATATTCTGCCCGTCTCGCTTCATTTTTTCTCCGCAAACAGGGCAGATTTTTTCGGGCAGGTCAAAGCCGGATCCAACTTCACTGTGGATAAAAAATTCTGTGTGCCGGCAATGAAGGCAGCAATAATGCGGCGGCAGCGGATTTACTTCGCTGATCCCAGCCAGAAACGAAAGCAGAGATGCACCGGCTGATCCCCGTGCCATTACATGAAAGCCCTGTTGTTCAGAGTTTTCGACCTGTAGTTGGGCAATCATGAACAACGAAGCCGTTCCCTGTTTCCGTACTATAGACAGTTCCTTCTCTATCCGCTCTTTTACAATATCGGGCAGCGGGGCGCCGTAAAGCTCTTCGGCCTGACTTCTGGCAATCGCGGTAAGCCGTTCTTCGGCATCGGCTATAAATGGAAAAAATCTTCCCTCTGGTATGGGACGAACCTTTTCGATACTATCAGCAATTTTATTCGTATTGTCAATCACAACTTTATGCGCCTTTTCTTCGCCGAGATAATCGAACGCATTAAGCATCTCTTTTGTGGAACGAAAATGAAGGAAGGCCTGAATTTTATTTTCTGAAGCTCCGTAAATGCTCCTCAAAACATGGTACGCCTGCGCATCCTCCGGTTCAAGATAATGGACGTTTCCAGTGGCGCAGACAGGCATTTGTATCTCCTCGCCGATCCGCAGAATTACCGTGTTGATCCTTTGAAGTTCTTCCTGAATTTTGCCGTTGGCTGCGTTTGTATATTTACAGTTCCAGACAGGCTGTATCTCCAGAAAATCGTATTCCCTTGCAATGGCATATAATTCTTCCGACGCCTTTCCCTGTGCGGCGGCGCGAAACAGTTTTCCGTTACCGCAGCCGCTGCCTAGAAGCAGACCGGCACGATGCTTTTGCAGTTCTTCTTTCGTTATCATCGGAACACCTTGAAAATTATGCAGATGCGACCATGAAACCAAACGAAATAAATTTTTGAGTCCTGTCTGGCTTTTAACCAAAATCGTCAGATGAAACGGCTGTGCTTCGTCGTCTGCGCAATACGCCTCCATACCGTACAGTATCTTAATCTTGTGACCTTGCCTTTCACATTCCTCCGCCGTACGCATTGCCTCCGGAAAAGCCTGCACGCAGCCGTGATCTGTAACAGCAATCGCCGTATATCCCCATTTTGCGGCGCGTTTGATATATTCGCTGATAGATGTCACGGCGTCCATTGCGGACATTTTGGTGTGCACATTTAATTCTATCCGTTCTTTTTTCATTGCTTTCGCTCCCTTCACGGCAATCATACAGCACAAAATTGAAAAATACAAATAAAAAACAGCTGTATTTTTTGTGGTTTTCCTATTTGTAGCCTTTCTAAAAGTAAGCACGCCACGGCATTTTTATCACCGCGGCGTACCCTTATGTTTTTTATTTCAGTGCTCTCCATTTTTCGTAGTTTTTACATTTTTGCCTGCAAGCAGGAAATCCTTGCGTTACGGAGCTAAAGGTTCCAGCATAGCATTCGCCATAATCATTTACACTGCTTACAGAAACTGAGTGCCCTCCGCTTTTTAGCTCTCGTTCGCCGCCCCAATATTCACAGGTAGCGCATTTTTCATTGCTGCTCGGAAAAGATGTCATTATTGATTCTCCCTTTCATTTCTGGTTATTTAGTAACATTGACGATTGGTCCCCTTGAGCAATAGGTCTGCCGTAAAAATCTTTTGTAAGATTCTGACTTTTATTATAATAGCCCAGAGGCCTACCATAAAAGTCTTTGATTGTTTTATTGCCGTTTTTTTCTTCCACTACCGTTCCAATGATTTTGCCAGTCCAGTCTTTTACTGTTACTGATTTAGACATTTTTTCACCCCCGTTCCTGCGTACAATATAGCACATAATTTTTTTAAATACAAATAAATAATATATTTTGTCAATGTAAATACTGCTTTTATTTTGAAAAATATAGTGAAAAAGCAATAAAGCCGTAAAAATGCTAATATGTACTTTTCGTTGAATTTTTAATTTGTATTAAAGACTCAGTTTTCCTAAAACCATTGATATTACAAGGCATTTCGCCTGCCCAATGCTCGATTTTCATGTATTTTCCCTTGTTTTTGCCCTTATGAGCCGAAACAAGGGAAAGTTTTTATGCCCCGCCGACTACCTTGTCCAGCAGTCTTGCGGAAGCACGCTTCGCTTCCCTTGTAGCGTGAGCGTAGATAGACATCGTGGTATTGACATCGGAGTGCCCTAACAGCTCCTGTACATCGGTGGGCTTTGCCCCGCCCGACAGCAGGTTGCTCGTGTAGGTGTGCCGCAGCATATGGAAGTGGAAATCTTCAAGCCCTTCGACCTGTTTCCTTGCCTTCTGGCATACCTGACCGACCGCCCCGACGCTTTCAAACATCCCGTCCGGCCTGACGCAGACAAAGGATAATTCCTTGTACCCTTCAGGGACTTCCGCCGTCCTCGGCAGGCTGTAAACCTCGTAGTAGCTGCGGTCTTTTTCCTTCACTGCGGTATAGTAGTTCAGGTGGTAAAGCTCCCCGTACTGGAAACGGTTTTTGTGCTGCTCCGCCTTCGCCGCCCGCAGGATTTCCGCCAGCGTGTCGCAGAAGTCCACGGTGCGGACTTTGCTCCGCTTGGTCGTCCCTATCTCGGTCTTGTGCCTTGTGCCGTTGTACCGCATACTGCGGCGTACCGTCAGGTACTGCTCGTCCAGATTGATGTCCTGCCATGTCAGGCCGCAGACCTCGCCAATGCGAAGCCCCGTGTAGTAGGCGATCTGTACGGGCAGCAGCGCAGGGTTTTTCCTGTCTTTCAGATAGCCGGTCAGCTTCAGGTATTGCCCGTGGGTAATGGTCGGTCGGGAAACCGCCTCGGCTTCCTCCCCGCAGAAGATGTCCGCTTCCTCTTTCCGTCCCCGCAGCCGTACATACTGCATCGGGTTGAAGGTAATCAGCCGTTTCGGGAACACCGCAAAGCGGAACGCCCCTTGCAGCACCGCAGAGAACTGGAGCATATATCCCTTGCTCATCGGGGGAGAGGCCGTCCCGTCCGGGTTTGTGCCGCCGTAGCTCATAAAGTCAATGAACGCCTGCAAATGGTCGGCTGTGACCGTTTTCAGCCTGCGGCTGCCTATCGGGTATTTCTTGATTTTTTTGACTGCCGCCGTGTACGCCATGACCGTCCCGTTGCTCAGGCTGCTGGGCTTTAAGTCTTCCTCAATCCACAGATCCAGCATTTCGCCTACGGTAATGTTTTCCGCCTTGCCTACAAACCTTTTGGCTTCGTAATCTTCCATCGCCTTGCGGAGCAGGGCTTCCGTTTCGCTTTTGCTCTCCGTGCCCGCAAACTCTTTCTGTACCTGTCTGCCGCTTTCATCTTCGATATAAAAGCGGTAATACCACTTCTTGCCTTTTTTCCTTACAGAACCTTTTGCCATAGATAAAAAATCTCCTTCCTATCCGTGGCAATCGGGACTGTGACATATGGTGTGCGTAAAATAAGTTGTGTCACTTCCGCCGGTTGGTTTCAACCGGCCTGTTTTTTTGTCAAGGTGCCACGGAATTTTCTTTTTCGGACAGCCGTGCTTCGGCTTCCGCCACTATCCCGAAGAGGTCGCCCATGGATACCTTTGTGCGTCCCTCATCGTAGATATGTAAAATCCCGTCAAGAAATCGCTTCATATCTTCGATAGGCTGTTCCATTTCCTTGCGGTATACCCGTTCGGTAATCGCTCCCGACTCAATCGCATACCGCCTGAGCGATTGCTTCAAGCCTTCGTCCTCCGCCACACGGTCAACCTCTGCCATGGCGTCTGCGAAATAGCAGGACAGGACTGTGTAGAGGTCAATCAGCTTTCCGAGAAAGGTTGTCATAAGCTGTTGGTGCCCGTCCCCTTTGACGGCGAAAGTAACCGTATCCAGATACTTCCTGATGTGCTCTGTCAGCTCGTTTTCACAGAGCGTCGGGACGGAATACTCTTTTTCTTCCGAAAGGCCGGTCAGCCATTCGGGAGTGGTCAGCAGTGCTTCCGCAAGCCCGTTGATGACCATGCTTCTTGTGGGATTTACCCCGTCTGTTTCATACCGCTGAATGGTGGACTTGTTCACGCCCACACGCCTGCCGAGTTCGGGCATGGAGATTTTCAGTTCGTTTCTCCGTTCCTTGATCCGCAGCCCTACCTCTTTTGCGGTAAGCATTTTCCTGTCATTCAAGGCTTTCACCTCCTAACGAGTATCATCATAGCACAAACGGATTGAATTTGCAACCCTGTTTTGCATATTTCTTTGTAAAAATTTATTGAATAGACTTAAAACGAGTTGACAAGCAATAGCAAAATAAGTATAATAACAATGCAGAAGTTGCAAAATGAGTATTTCAAGAAGGGGTCGAGAGAATGAACACAGTCAAAATGGGATTTACCATAGAAGAAGCGGCGGAATGTACGGGCATCGGCAGGAATACCATGCGGAAGCTGGTGGACTGGGGCAAGCTGCCCGTGCTGAAGGTCGGGCGCAAGACCATTATCCGCAGGGACACGCTGGAGCGGTTTATGACCGTCAATCAGGGGAGAAATCTTCTGAAGCCCGATGATGTCCGCAAGGTGGAATGACAATCCATTCTTTTTTCGGAAAGTAACCCTAAGCCCTCGGCGTTTGAGAGCGAAATACACCCCTCGCACAAACCTGCGGTTTGTACTCAGGGTATTTCGCCCCTGCGGGGAGCCTGTATCACCGCTTGCAAGGCTGCCGCCGCTGTGATACAGAGAAAATTGCTACCGCAATTTTCTTTGGCTGCTCCTTTGTCAAATGCCGTCGGAACAGCCGCAGCCGGCAAGCCGGTTGCAAAATGAGGCAGGCATTTTACCAAACAGAAACGGAGATGATTTATGACACGCCACAGCTTTATCCAGATGTCAAAGCTGTCCAATGTCAGGGGAAGAATATCGTATATCACAAGCCACGCCAAACAGGAAAACCTCTATGCCACCTACCGCACCGCAGACCATTCCTTTTGGAGTAATCTTGCAAGAGAAAGCCAGCAGGAGTTTCAGAGAAGCGGCGCAGAGGGTAAATGTATTGAAGCAAGGGAGCTGATTATCGCCCTGCCCGAAACCTACACGCAATACGAGCCGCAGCAGGTGCTGAAAGATTTCACGGAGGAATTCCGCAGGCGGTATGATGTGGAATGCGTGTCGGCGCTCCATCACAACAAGCGAAAGACCAATTACCACATCCACCTCATCTTCAGCGAACGGCGGCTGCTTGCCGAGCCGGAGGTTAAGATTGCGACCCGCAGCGTATTCTTTGACGAAACGGGCAAACGGGTACGCACAAAAAAAGAGATTATGGGAGAGGACGGGCAGATACGGAAAGGCTGCACCGTTATTCCGAAAGGCGGCGTTTACGAACAGCACCTTTTCACGGTAAAGGACGGGCGTTTCAAAAGCGAGCCGTTTTTAGAGGAAGTCAAGAGGAATTACACCGCCCTGATCAACCGGCATATCGCCGATCCTGAGCAGCATTTACGGGTGTTCAATCCCGACAGTATCTATCTGCCGACCAAGAAGATCGGCAAAAACAATCCCAAAGCTGCCGAGATGGAAGCGGATAACGCCGCAAGGCAGGAGTGGAACAGGACGGCGGATATGGCGCTTGTGTCGGGGATAGAGGAGGCAAAGATACTGGAAGTCAAGAAAGAGGAAATCCATCAAAAAGCAAGCCAGTCCATTAAGGCACATGGTTGGCTGCCCAACCTGTTCCGCTGTATCGTAAACAAAGCGAAGGAGTTTTTGCAGAACCTGATACGCCAGACGGAGCTGCCGCCCAAGCCGGTGCTCAATCTGGATATGGCGGAGTTTCACACCATGCAGAAGCTGATGATACGGGTGCAGGACAGAGCAAGGGAAATCCGCAGCTTGCAGGAGGAAGTCCCCAGGCTGAAAACGCAGCTTGTCGAAACAAAGGGTATTTTCAAAGGCAGGGAGCGGAAAGAGCTGGAAGCAAAAATCCGGCGGACGGAGGAAAAAATCTCCGCCATGCTGGAAGCACTGCCCGAAATCTTAAAAAAGGACGGTTATCCCGATGTGCAGGCGTTCATGGCAACCTACCGCAAGGCGGAGGCCGTAGTAGAGAACTACAACCGTGAGCTTGCCGAGTGGGAACGCAAGGTCAGGGAAAAAGGAAAACCCGCCGAAAAAGAACAGTCAGCGCCGCCCGGGCGGGAGAGCGTACTGAAACGCCTGCGCCAGCTTCAGGCGGAGGGCAAAAGTCAAAAGCCAAAACGCAAAACCCACGACATGGAACGATAGCTTTCACATCGAAAACAACACCGCAGGCTTCCTGCGGTGCATACATAGAGAATGCGCCCCGTGGAAGAAAGTCACGGGGCGCATGGTTATATATGGATTTATCTGCTGTATTTTCTCTTGCGGCTGTAAACGGCTGTGCCGGTCAGGGCAGCGCCCGCAGCCAACATCAACGCCATCCAAAGAGCGATATTGCTGTCGTCGCCGGTCTGCGGAGAAGTGGTATCGCCGGTCTGGCCGTCATTTGGCTTATCGGTATCTGTCGGCGTTCCCGCTGCGGGTTTCTTTTCCACAAACAACCGCATTGATAGCAGCTTCAAAGCCTTTATGAGAGATATCACTTGGTTACGACCAGTTTGTTGTCCTCTACAGCCAACTTGGCGGTATCGCCGGTATTGAGGGTACCATCCAGCATTCTCTCAGCCACGGCGTCCTCCACCTTATTCTGAATGGCTCGACGCAATGGACGTGCGCCATATTTGGGATCAAAGCCTTCTCTGGCAAGCTCCTTCACTGCTTCTTCGGAAGCATCCAAATGGATACCCATGGACTCCATACGGTTCTCCACGGTCTTGAGCATCCGACGGGCAACCTCTTCGATATCCTGCTCGGTCAGAGCACGGAACACAATGATGTCATCGATACGGTTCAGGAACTCGGGGCGGAAGGTGCGGCGCAGCTCTTCCAGAACGGTTTCCTTGGCCTGCTCGTATGCCTTGTTGGCATCCACCTCGGCCTTCTTGTCGCCTGTTTCAAAACCCAGCTTGGCTCCGGCATCGGTAAGTGCCTTTGCACCGATGTTGCTGGTCATGACGATGACGGTGTTCTTGAAGTCAACGGTGCGGCCCTGAGAATCGGTGATACGGCCATCGTCCAGAATCTGGAGCATGATGTTCCACACATCCTCGTGCGCTTTTTCGATTTCATCGAAAAGCACAACGGAATAGGGCTTGCGGCGAACCTTTTCTGTCAACTGACCGCCTTCATCGTGACCCACATATCCGGGAGGCGAACCGACCAGACGGGACACCGTATGCCGTTCCATATATTCGGACATATCGATTCGGATCATGGCGTTTTCGTCGCCAAACATGGCTTCTGCCAGAGATTTACACAGTTCCGTTTTGCCAACGCCGGTAGGGCCCAGGAACAGGAAGCTGCCGATGGGGCGTTTGGGATCTTTCAAGCCGACACGACCGCGGCGAATGGAACGAGCCACAGCCTTTACGGCCTCGTCCTGACCTACGACCCGTTTGTGGAGGGTATCTTCCATATGCAGCAGGCGCTGACTTTCGTCCTCGGTAAGACGTGTCACAGGGACGCCGGTCCAGTCGGACACAACAGCGGCAATATCCTCTTCGGTTACATCCCGATGCTCTTTGTTGCTCTTGCGGCGTTTATTGCGCTCGGTCTCCAACTGTTTCTTATAGTCCCTTTCAGTATCCCGCAGTTGGGCAGCCTTCTCAAAGTCTTGTGCCGCAATGGCGGCTTCCTTGTCTGCGGCAAGGGTGTTGAGCTTCTCTTCAAGGCTTGTGAGTTCTTCGGAAGGTTCTTCTTCCTCCATCTGCACACGGCTGGCAGCCTCGTCCATCAGATCGATGGCTTTGTCCGGCAGGAACCGGTCGTTGATATATCGGACAGAGAGTTCCACTGCAGCTTTCAGGGCTTCGTCGGTAATGTGCAGACCGTGGTACTGCTCATACTTTTCCCGCAGGCCCTTCAAAATCTCCAGTGTGGCCTCCTGGCTGGGCTCACCTACGGTAACCGGCTGGAAACGACGCTCCAGCGCAGCGTCCTTTTCGATGTACTTGCGGTATTCATTCAAGGTTGTTGCACCGACGACCTGGATCTCGCCGCGGCTGAGAGCCGGCTTCAGAATATTGGCGGCGTCTACGGCTCCCTCAGCGGAGCCTGTGCCGACAATGGTGTGCAGCTCGTCGATGAAAAGGATGATGTTGCCGTCCTTTTTAGCCTCCTGCATTACCTTCTTGATACGGTCTTCAAATTCGCCGCGGTATTTGGCACCGGCTACCATGCCGGTAAGATCCAAAGACAGCAGCTTTTTGTCCAGCAGCTTTTCCGGCACTTTACCCTCGGCAATTTTCCGAGCCAGTCCCTCGGCAATGGCCGTCTTGCCGACACCGGGTTCACCGATAAGACAGGGGTTATTCTTACTGCGGCGGGACAGTATCTGGATCACCCGCTTGATCTCTTTATCACGGCCAATGACAGGATCCAATTTTCCTGTTCTGGCGTCGGCTGTCAAATCGTGGGTAAACTCCGACAAGGTCTTATTCTTGCCGCTCTCCTCGCTGCCTCCGGCATCCGAAGCGCCGCTGCCTTGAGCGTGGGACGCAACGCTGAGTTTATTCATCAATGCTGTATACAGTTGACGGGCGTCCACACCGGCAGACCGAAGAATACGGACTGCTATATTGTTGCCCTCACGAAGAATGCCAGCCAGCAGATGCTCTGTGCCGATATAGGCATAGCCGCCACGAATGGCATCCTCCATGGCAATTTCCAGTACATGCTTCATTCTGGGGCTCAGGTTCTGGGCAGAACCGCTGTTGTCCGCAGGGCGGGAACCGGCGGCTTTGCGTATCATTTCCGTAAGCAGATCATCCGTCAGGCCAGCCTCTGTCAACACCGTATGGGCAAGTCCCTCGTCCTCACGCATCAAACCCAGTAACAGGTGTTCTGTACCCATGTAACCGTGACCCAATTCTCCGGCAGCCTCCTGTGCCAGCTGCAAAGCTTCTTCCGCAGTGGGAGTGAATTTATTTTCATCCATAACGCAATACCTCTCTTTGATTTTGAAGTGCTTCTATTCTTTAGATATACGCTTTAATTGCGATCCTTATCATCTTTTTTGGACGCTTCGGCTTCCTTATGAGCTTCTTCCAACTTGTGGATTTCGTCCCGCAGCTCCGCGGCACGCTCAAAGTCTTCTTCATGAATAGCCTTCTTCTGTGCATGCTTTAATGCGTTCATCTGACGCAGGTAGGAAAAACGGCTCTGATCTTCACAACTCATCAGGTTATCCTTCCGCTCCTTCTGAACCTCCTGCACCGGAGCTGCGCCGATGGCGGGCATTTCGTCGAAGAAATCATCAAAAGGACTCTCCAGCATCCGCCCCATCAAAGACGGCATGGAGCTAAAGAAGCTATTGTTTCCAAAGAAGCTGTCCATCACGGACGGCCGCTGATCAAAAAAACTCCGAGTATAGCCCAGCTTGTCGGCACAGGCTTGGCAGAGGTGATGTTCTTCTGTTCTGCCATTGATACTGCTGCGATATACAAAGTTGGCTTCGTTCCTGCCACAATTTTCGCATTTCATGATTCATTCCTCCAGTAAGACTGTTTAGTCTTTTTCAACTATCTATAGTTTAAGTTTTTTCATTTGTAAGCACAAGAAACCGTCAGTACAATAGAAGAAAAACAGATTGTGCCAAATGCACAATGTATCTTTCATTTATTCCAGAATATCCGTGAGTCCCAAGAGCCGTGCAGGCGTGGTTTTGGTCATACTTCGCAGTTCTTCCAGGCTGACATTGTGGTCGGCCATAAACTGCAGATACTGCCGCATAGATTCCTCCCACGGCGGCATTGCGGGATTGCCGCAGTCGGTGGATAGGATCGTGCTCTCTGCTCCGAGCTTCCGTATGGCTTCCAAGTTACGCTCTGCATTGCTGATCCACTGACCGCTTTTCAGCGGCTGCATAAAGCAGCGTTCCAAAACAACATTGTAATCCGATATCAGTTCCTTTTGCATTTCAAGGCTCATATCCACGACCCAGTATTCCGGATGGGTAATTACGATCTTTTGTACGCCGACATTGCGGGCGCTGTCTATCACACACCGTATCTCTTCCGGCGAAATATGTCCGGTGGCAAGAACCGCATCATAGTCCTTGATAAGCATAAAAATCCGGCGCAGCTCCGGAAGC